>Ga0209611_10001664_pt1 | contig 38335 bp, 29 predicted proteins | sample S1TSphgellanicum_3_FD_187693 | JGI IMG/M metagenome (GOLD analysis project Ga0209611, IMG submission 187693) | Host-associated microbial communities from peat moss isolated from Minnesota, USA - S1T2_Fc - Sphagnum magellanicum MG (SPAdes) (version 2) | ecosystem: Host-associated > Plants > Peat...
TGTCTTTTTCTTTTTCTTTTTTTTTCCTTTGGGCAACTTCACCAAAGAAGTGGGCCCAAAGGAACTTTTGGGGAACTTTTCTCATGTCAAGTGTGTACCCCAAGTTCCGTTCCTCCTTGCACAACTTAGTCGAAGAAGTTGCCCTCAAAAACTTGGTTCAGTCTCCTCCCCCCAGGGAAGTTGCAAGCCCACATCTTCTCCAATGCAAACTTGCTTGAGAACTACATTCTTGTTTTTCATATGTTTGTGGAAGAAAATGACGATTTGACAAAAGAATTGAAGCTTTGAGCTGAAGGGGGCGATTTTTCTCCTTTTTTTCCCTTGAAAAAAGAGTGCAAGGAAGATAGTTAAACCACAAAAAAAATCAAAAAAATAAATAAATAAAATGAAAAAAGGATGCAAAGAACATAGTTAAAATGTTTAGCACAATTTTATTTTTTAAAATTTTTAGTTTCAAAAATAATTTTATTGCTAAGCATTCTCCTACAACTACAAACAAGTTCAAGGCTACATTTAATTTGTTACACCTATTTAGTGCTTGCCAAATCTCTATTTGATGACTTAGTTAGACAACTAGTCCATGAATGAGACTACAAATCCAACTATTGGATTCGAAGATTACACATGAAAAACAAATCTTTGGTAAAAGTTTCAACTAATAAAACCAAGGTGGCTAACTTACCTAGCTAATGTGAGTTAACATGATTTGCAGGGGACCTTCATTGGAAAGTGTCTTGTGTTCTTGTGGTTTTTAAAAAAATAATAATAATCGATTATTTATTTCAATAATAATAATAATAATAATGGGTTTTTTTTTTTTAGTTTTTAGATATTCTATAGTGTATAAATTTCTTTTTGTTGATTCTTTTGTTGTTGGTGTTAGTAATGTGATTTAAAAGACTCTTTAGAGAAAGAAAGGAAAGAAGTTGCAACTTGACATGGAATGCTATTAACTTATTGGCTTGGAATCATGCATGATGAACTATGGTAGTGAGTGCATAGCCATTATAACACATGATGATTATGATGATGGCACAACCACATGAGGTAGTTCTGAACACCATGATCTTCTTGTTTTTTTGGTTCCACAAAAGAAGAGCTTATTATCAATCCTTTAGCCCAAACCCAACCGCCCCCAAAGAAGAATGATGCAAAACTTTATATTAATTGAACTTTTATTGGGGGGTGCCTTCTCACTCTCAATCCTCACTTTTCAAAGGCTACCATTTCCTTTAGAAGGTGGACATGTTGTAGAATTTGGAACAAGTGCAATGTCACACTTGTTGCACACTCTTCCCCACCCCTTCTTAACAATAGGTCACCAAATTTTGTTTTGTTTTTGGTGATCAATTTCCTCACTAACCAACCCTTGGTAGTATGGATTATCTTCCCCCATATTTACACACTAGGTTTGCAAATTTTGTTTTAATTTTTCTTTTTTTTGGGGGAGATCCATTTACTCACTCAATGACCCTTGCTATGGCTTAGTTGTTTGATCTAGATAACATGGCTTGGTAGGAAGTTGAACCCACAACCAATTGCAAGGTGGCGACTTGTCCCAACCACTTAGACTAGAAAGTCTATGTATAACCAATCTACGGCCAAAGGTTTAAATTTAGGGTTCAAAGTGCAATGTTCCATCTATATACCATAATGTACTATGGAATGCACCAATTAAGGTTGTTGAAAAGACACAACTTTTTGTTGGATATTGTTATATTGACACGGATCAACTTTGGTCTACATAGGTAATGTTTTCTACACACAATAGAATAGAATAGAACCGACCTAGTGTGATGATCATCATCATGGGGGATGGGCTCTAGCTCCATGCTAGAGAGAGAGAGAGGCTCTTATTTACAATACAATTGCCTAGTGGGTAATCATCTCCGGTGTCTCTCTCTTTTCACAGAGGACCTATCTACAATAAGCAGAAAAGACACAATTGTCATGTAAAAGTGTTCAATAGATAGACCTGACCAACTTGTGTGACACCACCCCTTTTTACTTCTCCTACTTGAAATGCACAGCTTTGCACACATGATGATCATCACTAAGGACATCAAGTTGTAATGCATAACAATTTATAATCGATGGTTGCCTTTACACATGTCAAAGTTTTTGAACATGCAAAGCCCCAAATTGTGCTTTTATAGGCTAAGAAGGTAAGTCTCTCTCTCCTCCATTTATGTTTCTATTGCTACTAGCCTACTTAATGGTGCATTCACACTTGATGTTAAATCAATGTTAAATGAAAATCTAGATGGCATCCCAAGGTGGCATCCGATGTTAAATGGGCGATAGCTTAATTTTAAACGAATGTTAGTTTAACATAAAATCTTCACAAAGAAGTAAGTTTAAGTCTTAAAATAGCTAGTATGGTGTTAATGGACTCAACACCAGCCCATGAGTGATGAATGACCAATGTTTTTTTTTTTTTCCCCAATTTTGTGATGTTGCTCAAGTGGTGATCATCATTGAGAAGAATATTTATTTAGCCAAATTTGATTATATTCAAAATATGAAAGTAAAAATAGCTGAAGCACACTTTCACAAATCATGGCAAATTTTTAGAATCTTCTTTGTTTTTTTCCTTTCCAATTTCTTTTTTAAAAAAAACACAAGGAATTTGTGACAGAATCTTCCTTCTTCAAAACACACCTCTGCTCATTGCTATTACCCATAAACCTACCCTTCCCTCTTACAAACTTAGTCCATCCCTCCCAACCTCCCTGGCAAAAATTGGAGTGGCTCAACAGACATGCATCCCTGGCCTGTACATCTATCTATGAAAGAAGATAGTTTGTTTTGTTTAGTAGCTATGAGGTCCATCAACTGGGATGCTTCAAATTGTGTTTTTGGTGTCTTTGGAGGGAGGAGGGGTCCGTGGGCTTTGGTTCCATGGCATTTGGGCTTCGGGTGCAAAAGTTCTTGAATATTGAATGATTTCTTCACTGTAAATTAAATTAAATTGTAGCTGAAAATTTCAAAGGAATTGGAATGTGCCTTTGGTGTTGTTGGAAAGATCTTGCCGAGCAGGATTTCATGGAATTTATTTGGTAAGATTCAGAAAATGGAAGATATTGGTTTTTAGGCTGAAAATTCAAATAAATTCCAAAAATCCAGGTTTGGAAGGAAAAATCAGTTGAGGACATGGTAACACTTGGGCCAACAGCACAAGCCACACTAGTATTGATAATGATGCAAGCTCTTAGATCTTTCACTTTACTGAACCATCTGCTGCTTAAGAAATTCCAATGAAGTGGGAAGAAATTGCATCCAAGTTTTGATCTTTCCTAAAACCAGGTCAAATTGGTGAGGCACAACCCATCCACCACACGAATATTTGAATCTAAAGAGCCCTTAGATAATCATCATCATCATCATGATGTTCACATATCTATTCTAATGCCAAATCATCACTGTGAATGTTTTAATTCACTCCTTTAAAAGAAAGATTTGCCACATGGTCTATGTCTGATTTTTGTACTTAGTAAAGGATTCTGACTATATAAACACATGATTTCATAACCCCTGATTAGCAGGATTATGTGGAAACTCATTTACAACTTTGAGGCCATAATCGCAAACTTTTTGGGAAACATAGGAGACATAGGAACTTAGTGAACAGCAAAGATAAAACCTGGGGAAAGTATGGAAAGCTTTCAGAGGATGAATTTAAACACCATTGGAAAGGTTGTGAAGAACACAGGAAGAAAAGTGGAAAGCCAAGCAACTTCTCAACTCCACCAGCCCCCTTTCCCAGATTACCTGGATTAAAGGACCTTCCATTTCCCAACACACAAAAGGAAGGATGTCACATGTAACCCTGGGGATAACATTGGAGAATGAATCTGACATTTCTAAGAGTATTCAGTTTGGATGGTGGACCAACACGGCAGGAAGCACCCCTATCCCCAAGATTTTAAAGGCAGGGCACTCCTTCAATTCTATTGAAAACCCACAGACCCAAAATGGGCATCTTTGCTCAATTTATAACTACCTTTACATCACCCAAAAATGCACTGTTCTACCCATTAATCGTCTTTACTATCACTTGCCTCATTGCCCACAACAGCAGCAGCCTCATCCTTTGATTCCCCCTTCACCTTCAACTTGTCAAGAAGTCCAGCTGTTGCATCTGCAGCCTCTTCATCTTTCTCTGACTTCAAAGATACCTCTTCTTGGGCTGATTCAAATGCATCCTTGAATTTTTGTGCACCTAAAACAAAAGAAAACCACAGTCAATGTCAGAAAGAGGCACATCCAAACAAAACCCCACTGACAACACTATAAAGACAAGAACAGCAAGCACTCTTGTCCTATCAAAGTCAACAGGATCTACATGTTCCAACAACAGTACATTGGAATAAAAGAGAGATCCCCAAAGAAAATATTACAGCTGCTCACTTAGAAACTTCAGATCTTGTCTACTCTGGCAAAACTAAGTGAAAGAGGAATCCCACAAGCTATCAACAAAATGAAAATATCCTAGGTGCTTCTAGCACAGTCTCCAGAAAAGCAGTGATTGAGAACATGAGCTGTTACCTGCTAGCCCTAACTAAACTATGTTGACAACTGCAATGACCATTCATTCTCTACAGTCCAAAATGCAAATAAAAAAGACACAGGGGTTGGAAATAGGAAAAAAATCAAATGGGAAAGTAAACCACACTTACTTTCAATGCTGCCAAACCGGATGCAGAAAAGCTCCTCCTTCAGTGTCCCATCTGAGTAGTCAGGGGCATGCCACACCCATGCTTTGTCACTCCCAGCATGCTCTTGCAAGGTGGTGGATGCTAGCACTGCAGCACCAGATCAATGATAGTATTGAGTAATCCATCAACTGCTACCAGATGACTGTCTTTGTAGACCAAAAGTAAGTGGGTGATCCAGGAAAATTAAGTCTGAAAACCTGTTTGTGAATGGCAAAGGATAATGCTTGAAACCTAAGTCAAGCTCACCTGTGCAAGCAATGACCGATCAGCAAAACAAAGCAAAACCATAATTCATGATTTTCAGCTTGGATTTGCTGATATGACTCTCACTTATCGATCAAGATCAATTTTGATATCCAAATTCAAGCATATGCACCAAAGAGGTGGAGTGATTAAGCACCCACATACATAGGGTCCATCTTGTTGAGTCACAAGGCAGCCAGACATAACCAAATCCTACATCTGACCTCAATTAGTTCAGCTAAAGCCAACTGCACTTACCAAACAATTGTGGAGGGAAATTGCTTCACAGCTTTGATATTGTGCCAAAATAATAGCTACAATCCTGAGGTTCATTCACTTGTGAGGGCTGGAGAGAACTCTCACCCGCGTGATTGGCACAAATCTTCAGGGTCCTGCTTTGTCTCATGAGCAAGCGAACTTTCTTAGTCTGCTGATGTTGTAGCAGTTTCACCTGGCCGACTCCACGTTCTTTCCACTGTGTACCGTCCTTATCAAACCGATACAGCTTTGCCTTGCTGCAACAAACAAACGCCACAACCAAACCCTAAAAACATGAGATATACAGAACAGAGCTTGCAATCCATCCGCTTACACACAAGAATTTTTGCAGCACTTCAGGTTTCAGGTCTGTGACAAAAGATTAGGGCTCTCACATGTCAAGAAGAACATCTTCATTCTCCTCTCCAGTACTGATACTCACTTCCTGCAGCTTCACGATCGGAGCAATCTGTGCTCCAGTATCCTCCTCATCACCATGTTTCCCAGCCTCTTCTTCTTCTCCTCCTGCTGTTGCTGCCGCTGCATCTGGAGCTGTGGATGGAGTCGCTTTCTCTTCTTCCACGCCACTGACATCCTTTTCCTCAACCCCTGCCATATCTTTCGGTCGATTCTCTTTCTTAAAAAAAATTATAAAAAAAACCTTTTAAAAAAAAAAAGCACGTCCAGCAAGAGCAGAAGAGAAAGGAGGATGGAGAAGAAAGGAAGGAGATCGGAGAGAAGAAGAAGAAGAAGAAGATCGGGAAGAAAGAATCGGGGGCAATGGAAAGTGAAGCAGAGTAGAGAGACGGAGAGGAGGAGCTTCGCAGCTCTATTGTCACAAGCCTTGCCCTAACCACCGTAGTTCCACAGACCGCCCCAGGGTTCCAATAAATAACTACGGTTAAAGGTTTGCTTGGGCACTAGGGTCATCAACGATCAACTCCTTCATTCGTTCGTTCATTGTTCTCACACGTTCTGGGAACGTGGGGCACTTGGAACCAGAGTTCCCAGAAGGGAGGCCCTTAGCCTAGGGTTTTAAGGCTGACCTATTTGGTTCTCTTTTCAATGTATTTTTATCCTTCTTTGATGATGTTTAGGGGTTAAATGGTTGTTAAGATTTCTTTTCCTTGATTATTTTCTCCTCCATTAGGGTTTAGGTAAATGTTAAACCCTAATACCCTACTCCATGAGTACCCATTGTGCCAAGTTATTAGTTTTAGTTGGGTGTAGGTTAGGGTTTACAGTAACCCTTAAACCCTAATACCCCACTCCATGAGTACCCATTGTGCCAAGTTATTAGTTTTAGTTGGGTGTAGGTTAGGGTTTAGAGTAAACCTTAAACCCTAATACCCCACTTCATGAGTATGAGGACCTATTGTGCCAAGTTATTAGTTTTAATTGGGTGTAATCTAAATGGAACCAAACCTAGTCTTAAACCAAATCGTGATTTTAAAGTAGATTGGGCTTCAAGGCTTTTTTTTTTTTTTTTTTTTTTTTTAAATCCCAAAAACCATTTTCAAACTCACAATGAAAGTTCTATCAATTTTCAAGAAAATTTAAAATTAAAATTGAATTTTTTTATTTCAAAATTAAGAATCAAATAACATTGGTAGAAAAACCAGTATTGGGCAGCTCTTTGATTTTGTTAAGAACCTCTAGTTTTGAGTTTTTTCTTTTTTTTTGTTTTAGAAATCAAAGCAAAGGGATGATTCTGATCTCTTGAAATTTTTCAGAATATCAAAACCTTTGGTTCCAATTTCTTAATAATTTTGAAATCAAAATAACCTCCAATTTCGGATTTTTGATATTTTTATTTTAAAAAATTAGGGATCTTACTAAAAAAACATTGACCATTTAGGGTAGGTTCTTTGAATAGTTTTTTTAAAACCTCAATTAAAGGTAGATATCAATTCTATGAGTTTTTAGAACCTTTGATCAAGGACCCACACCAATTCTTTGATTTTGAGAACCATGAATGAAAGCTCTACACATACCATACTCTTTAACCATTGGTTCCAAATTCCAAAAAATAAAAACCTAACTACAACACACATAAAAACTAAAAACTTGTTCCTATTTTATTTTATTTTGTTTAATTTGTTTTTTAGGGCAAGTGTGGAAGGTATAAGTTTGTTCAAATTTAAGACTAGGTATAATGGGCGCATTCCATACTCTACTTACACTACAATCCTATTTGAATGATGTGTTCATGTGTGTAACCTTAAACTCTAAACCAAAATTTAAGAAAATTTCCCATATTTACATATATGATTCAAATAGGTACCCAAAAATATTAAATTTTTTTTTAAAAAATCTACTATCATATTTAGCCTGTAGCTAAATCTAGCAAAATCTTCTTGTAAATCATCACCATTTTTGCTCCATGAAAAAGTTCATAAAAAAGGCATTAACATGCATAATTTGTTTTAGATTTACTATATATATATATATACACACACACGCACACACACACACACACATAAGTTGTATGACAAGTCGTACCCAATTCATTATCAACACATTCATGTTCATTCAACCAATTAGAACTAGCTTAGTCATCATATTTATTAAAGAGTGATTTTTAACTATTAATACCCATCAATTGATAATAAAGTTAATCAATTGATGAAAGCATTTATAAAGTTATAAATCAATTAATAATGATTGTGTGTTTATGGTCTAATTTATTTCCTATAAATCAAAATAATTAAATCCTAATTAAAATATGAAAAATTACATGATATATAGTTGGAGTATTTGGAAAATGAAACTAACTTTGCCCTTCAATTCATTGCAAAACTCCACACATACAATACACCCAACAATATTATGAATCAAAATGTGTATCATCATGCCCCAGCATAAGATGATCATCAAGTTTTGATGGCATGTGCTATTAGGTGTATACATTAATACCTTTTCTGAAATCATGGGGCATCCTACTTGGTATGAAAATGTGTGCATGTGAATGTAAATCATTTTTCAACTAATAATAAATATTATAAATAGTAGTGAAATTTTTGGTTCACTTTGTTGTGTATTGAAATGAAAATGTATCAATGCATAATATTCCATCATGCATTATGTTATGTCATCAACATAAATCCAACCGTACATATGTATTGTGTAAACAAAGGTGAGAAACTTTCCAAAATGATTGCATGGATAAAAGGTTACCATGTTTTTAATTGTTTTTAGTTTTATGTTTCCTATACAATAATTAATGATGCATTAAAAAATATTAATACATTAAAATTTCAAAATACATAGACAACAGACTAGCACATTTCCAAGTTGATGGGTGAGGAAAAAAAATGGTAATTTAGCTTAAACTGCCAATCTATTGTCGACACATGATGTGAGCAATAGATTGAATGTACTGTTAATATTTCACATTTGAAAAATAAATGTTACTTATGAAAACTTGACATTTGGTATATATTTACCACCACTTTTCAATCATAACTAACTATTATTTACCATATCCTTTTGATACATTAAAGATTTGTAAATACTCTAAAAGTTTTTTAGAATGTCTTAACATTACAAAAACAAAACATTTTTCAAATAAATGGACAAGAGGTTGCCATGTTCCAAATTTATGGGTAAGATAAAATAATTAATAATTTAGTAAAGAATCACCAATTTACTATTGAGCGATACATTAAATGTATTATTAGTGTTTCACACTTGAAAATTAAATGGTTACATATGAAAACTTGACCCCTAGTATACATTTTAAAATATTTAATAATCAACCCAAAATACAAGCAAACCATTATACGACAACTACATCTTGATATTCTTTCACATTACTAGAAACAACAAGAAAATTTTGTCAGGATGTTGGTTAACATTCAAGAGACATGTTAAGCTATGATAGGATTGGAGGTCAAAAAAACTCAAGAAAAACATGGAGTTGTTGTCAACATACATATAACATAGCTAAAAACATTCAGGACTGAAGATGTTCAACATTCTTATTTGATGGAACAACAATTTGCCTATGATGTATTGTTTCTAGTTGCATTATGTAAAATAATGAACAAATTTATAATTCCATGATATGAGGCATAATGTGTGCGCATGATCGTCAAGTGCAACTTTCAAAGGAATAAAAATAGTAGATGCAATTGGACTATCAACAAATAAACACAACTTGTGATTGGTATAATCCAATTGAAATATATAATTCCGCTGGATGATCAATATTTTAACCTTCAAAAAATGCTTCATTTGCCCAACAAAACCAAAAGCAAGAATTACCCTTGCAAATTGTTTGATCATCACATGAACTACTAACTTCAAAAAACAACTAGAATCATTCCAAAGATTACATGTTAAACTTACCATCTAGTAGGCAAGCCTAAGTGGTAGCTATTTTGACCTTTGGTGGTGCTTGAGACCTTGGAAAAATATAGAAACTTCTTTGTAGATGCGCATATTGGCTTCAAAATGGTGCTTAATGGTATACCATTATAAAATGCAAATAAATTGGAATAAAAACAAGCACACAATTTTTTTTAACAAGCACTACCTATTCAAATATTACTTCCAAATGACAAATCCATTAGGGTCTTCTATCTACTTTAAACCACATACCTTTTCTAAAATTGTTCTTGAATCAACAAGGCAAGTTACACAAATGAAACACATGACCAATTCTTATTATCTTCCTCCAAATGGCCTTCACATTTCAATTGTTTGTCCAAAGGCAAAAAAGAAAACATAAATGAAAACCACTACATCTAGAATATGCTTCACAACACAATAAATGTAACAATTCTATCAAGATGTAGACATCATACTTCTATCAATTACAAAAAGGTTTTCCCAACACAATGAACTATTATATTTTGTGTAACACCCACATGCAATGGGTGACAACCCTCCACAAACATCATGGGCGATATATGATTTCTTCATTCATAAGATCCTTAATCAAAGGGGGGGTTGAGAATAATAGTAATAATAATAATAATAATAATAAATTCCTTGGTCACAAGGGGGGTTGAAAAGAATCAAAGGAACCACAAGCTCCACACATTCCTCTTGGTTGATTGCCCCTTAATGCTACATCAACACGTTCCTCTTGAGCTCACAAATGCCCCTTCCTCCTTAGTTCCAAGATTGCCCCTTCTTGAGCTTGTCAACAACCCCCTCTTGAGCTTACAAATTTGCTTGTCCTCCTCATGATAGATGGCTCCTTAGTTCATCAACTACCTCCTCCTTTTGAATTTGTAGTGCCACCCACCTCACTAACCGACCATGGGGACAAGACTTAGGATTGATGTTTCAATGTCAATTGAAACTCATGGTTATTTGTTTTTTGCACGATGCTCTCATTTTGTAATGCCACCCACCTTATTGATTGACCATGGGGATAGGACTTAGGTTTTGCACACACAATGTTACACATAGATAAAACCATGAGAAAGGGGAGAAAGGGAGAGAGGGTGGCATTTTAACACACTTTTTTGACACTCTAAAGGAGAAAAAATGATAAATGGGGTGGGTGGTGTTGTAGAGCACACCTCCTTATGCATTCAACCAAAGTGAAATGAAGAAAAACAACCCAAAAAAAAAAAAAAAACTTTAAAAGGTAGACATGCCCACCTTGCCTTAAGCCCTAACGAAGATCATGCCTATCTTTTTTTCCTTCCTTTTTATAGAAAATTAGTTGCATTTACATTAGAAAACAAAATTTCCATGGCTAAAACCATTTTATTTGTCATTAAATGATGAAATTTTGCCAAAAACAAATAACACCCATGTTAACTATTTTTTTGTTGGCTACATATAACCAAAAAGTTATATTAAAAGCAAGTGTAATAAATTAATGTGTTTTAAAATATTTTCAATAGCCATATTTCAACCAAAGTTTAAGACTTTTAATTTCACTTTACAAATTTCTACATGGTTCAAACATATAGCCAACAATATAAAAGATTTTTTTAAAAAAATTACTTACACATTTAACTTGTAACCAAACCTAGATAAATTTTTATATGTATCATTATGTATCATTGCCACTTTGGCTACAACACAAATTTGAAAAAATAAATCATTGCATGATATGGTTACACAAACATTTTCACCTTATGCCATGTCGTGCATTAGTATCATGTTGCAAGACATAATGAGAACGTCATGCCATCATATATCAATGCAATTCATGATACAATCCTTGATGTAACAAAATTACCCTTGAATTGTCACGCCTTCCCAACCTTTTTAAGGAAATTTGTGTAAGGCTGACCCTTGTTGTAAACACTTGTCATCAAAACTTGACATTCATTTTATGCTTGGGGAGGCCCTTAGGCTAAAGTTTAGGGTGGACCTATTTGGTTTGCTTTTCAATATATTTTCGTCCTTTTTGGATGATGTTTAAGGGTTAAATGGTTGTCAAGATTTCTCTTCCTTGATTAATTTTTCCTAAATTAAAGTAAACGCTAAACATTAATACCCTACTCCATGAGTATGAAATACTTTTTATATTATTTTCTCCTAGATTAGGGTTTAGGGTAAACCTTAAACCTTAATACCCTACTCCATGAGTTATGAGTACCTATTGCAACAAGTTATTAGTTTTAGTTGGGTGTAATGTAGATGGAACCAAACTTGGTCTAAAAACCAAATCATGATTTTAACATCGATTCGACTCCAAGGTTTTTTTGGGAGTCTTTGGAAAGTTTTATAAATCCCAAAAACCATTTTCAAATTCATAATGAAGGTTCTATTAATTTTCAAGAAAAAATAAAATCAAAATTGAATGTTTTTGTCAAAATTGAGAATCCAATAACATGGGTAGAAACTAGTTTGTTCAATTTTCACACTAAAATGAACAATGGGCACATTCCATACTACACTTTCACTACAATCCTATTTGAATGATGTGGTCATGTGTGTAACCTTAAATTCTAAACCAAGATTTAAGAAAATTTGCTAGATTTATATACATGGATCGAATAGGTACCCAAAAATAGAGAAGGATTAAAAAATCATCTATCATCATATTTAGCTTGTAGCCAAATCTGGCAAAATCTTTTTGTAGATCATCATTGCTTTTGCTACATTAAGAATTTGACAAAAAAACATGATTATGCATAATTTTTAAAAATTTACTATATATGTATATTCAAACATAAGTTGTTGCACAAGTAGTAACCAATCCATTATCAACAAATTCATGTTCACCTAGCCGATTAGAACCATCTTAATCATCAAATTTACTAAAGATTTTGCTACTTGTACCCATTGTGTGTTTATGGTCTAATTTAATTCATATAAATCAAAATAATTTAGTCTTAATTAAAATATGAAAAACTACATGATATATAGTTGGGGCAACTTGGAAAATGAGACCAAGTTTGCCCATCAATTCATTGCAAAAACTACACACATGTTAACCCAACAATATTATGAATCAAAATACACATCATCATGTATGGTTACAACTTCTAGTTGTCCAATTGTGATGACATCATTGTTTCCCCAAGCTTAGCCAAACCACGAACAACAATTGAAAGCATTTGGATCTCCACATTAGTGTCTATTCCTAGCAAGGATCCTCCACATGGTCAACTATCCTTTAAACTCAAGGTTCCTATTGCCCCACCACTTTCCCATCTCTAGACTTCATACCTTACACAAAGAAAACCTAGCACGAAATAATATGTTCATACTTTAAATCATAACATCATAATTGACCATTGATAATTCACCTTGTCATACATACAACATGGATATAATTTACATGGATAAACGAAACAAAATTTTCATTTTGTTGTAAGGGTCGCTTCTACTTCTCAATAAAACCTTTCTACGTTTTCATTAAACCTCTATCCTTCAACAAAACTCTATTTACCCATCCATCATCATACCTACCAAACATTTGCACCCTATCAATTTCAATTGATGAAATTATATTATAAACCGTAGGATTGCAAAAAACTCAAGTTCTATTCAAATGATGATAAATCCTAACCCTAAATTCAAGTAGTCAACTTTATAACAATGATTTTATTAACTCCTACTCCATTTTGGATTTATTTAATGCACGGTGTAATTAATTTCATTAACCCAATTTAAATAAGCAACACACAATAAATTTAGTTATTCAATGTAATTATTTTTATGATGTACTTAAAGCACTATGGTTTACATTTTAAGGTTTTTCTTCATTATAAATAATTATGACTTTTGGACCTTTTATGCTAATTAAAATCAACTCTAGATTGAATTTCCAAAATACCAAAGTTTCTCAAAATGCATTCAGATTCAAATCTGCCAAGTTTTCTATTGCATTCAAGAACTTGGCAATCAAATTCATCCTAGTTCAACTTGGCAATCAAACTCATGCTGAATTTAGCATGCAATGATCTCTCTCCTACTCATCTGATTTCTCAAACATACCAGAGGTTGTGAGAAGACTCCATGTGCAGGATGACTATAATGTCATGTATATATCTATGAAACTTTCAGAGAAATCTCCACGACAACCGTTTGAAGATACCATGACAATGAGTCCTGCCCTAACCTTATTCACAGAGTATCAGACCACACCCTCACAAATATCAGGAGGGTAATGATTGGGACCTCCTGCACCATGTACATACTGTTTTCAGTACACCACTGGTACTCATACTTTCATGTCATAAACTAGAAACCATGAACATTCCAAAGATGAAAAGACAAGAATTCATGGAAGCTCACAAGGGTGCTGCATCTACCCGGCTTTTGTGCAGCTGGAAAGCCGGGTTTACCCAGGTACCACAGCTACACTGCATCCCTGCCCAGTTGAAGTTGCCCAACCTTGCTTCACACTTAACACATTGAAGCTTGCTCTCCACCATGCCTTCTTGCACTGCAACATTGAAAGTATGCATATCTACTTTTACAGGAAATTTGAGCACCCATGAAGAGAGAGCTAAAATTTGTCAACTGGAGGCCATCCCAGCGACTTGTAATAATCTATACACTGCAGAACAATACATAAACAAGAATCTACAGAACCATACTTTACAGAACTTGAAAACAAGGACAGTAAACACAATTCAGTAGGATTGCATCCTAATCTCTGCAACATTCACACAGGAAAGAGTAGTACCTGGTGTCATCCACTGCATGGGCTGGACAAAAATGGAGGTGCACTCAGGTTGAACTGGTTCATCAGTCCCTGATCCCTTCACCCCTCTTTTCCTCCACTTGAAAGAGGTCAACCCAGCACCAGGAATATGGGTGATCACATTCTCTTCAGATGCTACCACTTGTCGACATTTCTTGCAGCGATACACTGTGGAAGGTTGACTGGTCAGTAACTGTTTATCACCTGAAACTAGAGAGTTGTTCTTCTCAGTGGTGGTGTGCCCAGCAGGGTCAGCTGCATAGCCTGAGATTCCAATTTTCTGTCTCCTCATATCAGCATCCCCTATTCGCACAAAAGGACCACTGCAAATAGTTTACATGAAGCATCAAATGAACTGCAAACATTCCTGTTCCATGGGGAGATTGATAGCAGGACCTTTACTGTCATAACTGACTCCAACAAGGTTTGTGTTCACTAGACGATGAAGGGAATTTCAGTTAAAAGTCTTGAAGCACAATTAGTGGAAACATAATGCACCATCATGTCAAGCAAAACTCCTTGCTGTGCAAACTTCTAACAGCAAATGAGAAAACTTTGAGACCCCTGAGAATCAAACAGTCTGCATGACAAGATACAGAGAGAGGGGAGACTCAACAACACAGATAGATACATGTGTGCCCAAACAAGACCACTTCAGAAATGTGGAGAGAGAGAGAACAGGATGAAACAGTCGCACCCTTTTTTGCAAGCTGGAATGTTTTGTAGACATCACTTTCATGATTCACCGTGCAACCCATCTCCTCAAACATAAGCAACTGCATATATGTTCCACAAGAGATCACACATCAGAATTTCTGAAAACTGGACCCTGACCAAAGCCAGCAAAAAAAGAAAGAGCAAATGAATTCAATGACATGGTCTTCTCTTCTTTGTAAATAAAATAACTTGCAGCTACTTGTGATCTACTTAGGTGTGGAGTTTTTGTGAAGCTAGGGTAGATCTGATCAATGTACTTTGTTGTGAAGTAATTGAACTCTTTGAAATTTGCTGTCTGTTACCTGCTGCCTGAATCCATCGTTTGGGCATACAATCTCGCTGGCTTTCTTCAGTGACTCCAGTGCATCTGGATTTTGCAAAAGAGTGTTACAGAAAACAAAACCCTAAACCCTAAACCCTATTACATCATGCACCTGGATTTTGGAATGAAGTTATAGAAAAGAGAAAACCTCTGCTATCACACAGTTAGGTATTGAAATTTTGTCTGTTGAGTTTTTCAGACTGACTTCACCTTGAAACAACTGAATACAAAAAGACGAGTCTGACAATTGGGAAGTAGGGGCATGAATTCACATTATGCAAGTAAGCAAGCAAGCAAGCAGACAGAGTAGAGTAGAGCACCACGCACTGTCCATTGTCAAGCACTCCTTCTTCATTAGATAAGCAGTGACCACAGCTCCACTGCATCACCATCAAATCACCAAGCCAACAAGAACCCCAACAATAATTAGTGCAGAACCCAAACCCTAAAACCCATGGTCTTCTGAGGAAAAAAAACACTTGCAGAAACAAAAAAAGGACTGTATCAAGCATTTCTTCATTAGACATGCAGTAAACACAGCTCCACTGAATCATCATCATCATCAATCGATCAATCAATCACCAAACCAGCAAAAACCCCAACAACAATTAGTGCAAAACCCTAATCCTAAAACCATAATCAGTGCACAATTCTAAGCCTGAGGAAAGCATTTGCAGAATCAGAGAAAAAAGAAAGAAAGAAAGGGCTGTTGCACAGGAGCATCCTCAACATCCAAAGCATGAAACAATCCATGAAGAGATGTAATATAACAGGGGGAGGATTGGTGAAGAAGAAGAAGAAGAAGAAGCAGAAGAAGAAGGTTTGGTTTCTTGCCTGCGAGAAACACCAGCAAAGCAGTGAACTAAAACAATGCCACCATCCTTCCTGCCGCTCTCTATAAACTCCAGGCACTCATCCAGATGATCAAGCAGATTCTGAGATTGGCTATCTAGAAGGGGGACTGTCAGTTTCTTCAGCTTGGGGTTGCCAGCTGAAGAAGAAGCAGGAGAAGAAGACGAAGAAGAAGAAGGGATAGGTGTACAAGGCTGCTCCCCAGCTGCTTGTTGGAGCTCTTGGTCAGGGTCTGGGATGTGAACTGGCCTCTTGAAATCTAGAGGATTGATCCCTCGACTGATGAGCGAAAGGAGGTGAGTCACGGCAGCAGCAGGAGAGAGACGACGCGAGGAGTCTGCTGCAGCACTCGACAACACCGCTGCAGCATCCGTAATGTTGCCGATGTACAAGCCATCCCTCACTTTCCTCATGACGCTCTCTCTCTCTGTCTCTCTTTCTCTCTTCCTTTTGCTGCTGCTGCTTTCTAGCCTTCTTCTTCTTCTTCTCGCCAATAGATCACGTTCGTTCCAGCAAAGAGTTGCAAGTCTGTTAGACAGCTACAATCCTCTGTGCATATTGTAGTTTTTCCTTTGAGTTTTCTTTCTATGGGCTTTGGGACACTTTGCTTTGTATGTACTCGCTGTTGCTGCAATTCTTTATGTGTTCGTAATGTAATTGATGATTGCAGGAAAAGAATGGCAGTTTAAGAGGATATGGTACAGAGAATAAGAAGGAAAAGAAGGAGATTTTCATTTCAAGTGTGAGTTGCTATTCTTCTTTGTCTACCATGTCAGCCATGTCATTGTTCTATATGATGAATCCTTGGACAGTGAAGGATCCTCTTCTTGTCACAGATACAGAGAGAGTGGTAGCTTATTGAAGTATTGCATTTGATCAGATCAGTCTTTGCATGTACCTGACATGCAGAAACAAACATACAAACAAACAAACAAACCTGCAATGTTTGCCCTGAGATGTACACTCTTGCCTGTACACATTCCAGTCTATTGTACCATCTCTTTCTGCAGAGACAGTATGCAATAACACATAGCACAAGATGAGTTCATTTCTCTCTTCTCTTCCATCTTTTCCTTGTTTGATTCTTCTTGCAGTTTCTCTTTTCTGCTTTATATTCCTTCTCTACTTCCTAGTTTCAGTTTTATGTACATTTCATCTTTCAAGAAGGAAATCTGAATCCAATGACGTACAAGAAAGAAAAACCCAAGATAACAATTTGATAATACATGAAAAATGCAATAGAAGGAAATATTACACAGATTTGCTATTGTGTGTCTTTTGTTGTGTTGAAAATCTCTCAACACTACTGACTAGCTACAAAAGACTAAAGAATTCCTTCTGACAAAAGGTTCTGAATAGCAGCAGCAGCAGCTCCAGAGAGCATGAGTTGTGCAAAACTGGAGCAATGAAAAAATTTCTAGTTCTTGATCAAAACTTCCTCCTCCACTGACATCCAAAAGGATGACCCATGTCCTGAAATTTCCCCTCTAGACAGCTGTTGGAAAGAACTGATGAAGAGTGAAACCAGTTGTGCAGCCTATCAGACCAAGGAGCATAAAGAAGTGCAATCCCCTGTTTCAAAATCATCTCAAAAAAAATCAGTAAACCTTTTTTCTCAACTGATAACACCAAAGCTGAAATACTGAAGTGCAGAGACTTAGAAAACAATGCTTGTTGAAGGCTGCCACACCACTGCAAGTAGCAAAAGAATCTGTCCAGTGTCTTGGACCAGCTCTACAAACAAATCTCTTCAAACTGCATACATATGTAAAATCTGAAACAAAACACATTCAAAGCTGTGCATTCTTCTAGCAGCTAGAAATGCATAAATTTCCTAGTGTGCCTTCTTCCACTCCAAAACTTGCTTCAATAGTCTGGTGCACAAACAGAGGTGAGATAGATTACCCTCCACCAGAAAACCTCTTCTGGGGATCTCCAGATGAGTAGCCCTTGAAGTAAGAATAGCGTAAAATATTGTAAACCAACCCAAAAGCTGCTGCTATTCTGGGGTACTGTTACACCACCAACAAACAAACAAGAACGAAATTCTGTTTCACTAAAAAATGCACAAGAGTGTTCTTCAACACAGGAAGTTTACATCTGAACTGTATTGCAAAAACAGTCACTTAACAAGAACAGTTCATCAAGTTTGATAAGAATGGAGCAGGAATGTGCCACTGGGTTCTTAACAAATAAACCAATTGCACTGGAGGAGACAAAACACACAGACAATACCAAGAAGCCACAGGAAAACAACAATTGATTGCCTGCCACAGGCTGATGATTGCCAGTAAATGAAAAAACATACCTGAAGGCCACCGACTAGAAGTGTTGAGATGAATGTTGGCATAAACTCAATCACATTTTGATGAGCTCTCTGTACTCCAAACAACAAGAAGCAAGAGTGCAATCAAACAAGGTTCAGATATTAGTGGTCATTCTCTCTTTCCAAAACATACAGGACAGGACTTACACCAAACTTCTAATGCAATAATTTCTCCCAAAAGACCCAAATCTCTGAATCCTAAACATAATCAGTCTTCTCACCTTACCACATTGACCTATTGCAAGGCAAATGGATTTGGGATTTCTAGAAAATATGTTTCAAAACAAAAAAAGGAAAAAGAACAACTCCCATCTCCATTATCCTCTAGATTGAATCTGCTCAAGGTACATATCTTACATGAGCTGTCACATGCAATCTTTACTGCATAGAAGAGGAATTACAAGAGTGAAAAAAAAAAGACAGCTCTCATGGCACACACCAGCACAACACCATAAGTGTTCATGAGAATCAACAAAAAGCAACAGAAAAGAAGAAAGCATTGACAAGGGTTGAAGAAGCCCAGATTTGCACCTGCACACAGTTGAAGAGATTTGCCTTCGGATTCTCACTCTCCAAGGCATACATTGTTGGATAAGGCACCTTATACCTGTTGCTCAAAACAGGACACAATTAGGTACCCACGATCATCATGGCATGGTTGATGGATGGATCAAAACCTAAAAGCCAACCAAAAATACCATTGCAAATACAACCATTTCTTCCCACAAAAACTAGCAAATCTCTTTAGCATCTTTTTGGGTACTTTGATAGATCTCCAGACATATCAGACCAATAGATTCCCCACTCAAGAACATGCAGGCTCCAAAAGAACCTCAAACACAAAAATACCACTACATCATCATCAAGCTCCTACAATCAGTGTCTTTTTTCAGGGAGAATTTTCATACTGTGGCAACAAAAAAAATGGGAAAATTTTGTCCTGTTAGTGTAAAATCAGGAAAATTTGCATAAGTGTTGGAAAAAATTGCCAAACTTTCAAAACCACAAAACTGACAAAAACCCTGCCTACAACCTATGTGCCAACCATGTCCTTCACATGCAGCTGCAATCTTGAGAACCTCTGTTACCCATCAGACAGTTCCCAATCCACAACCAGAAACTAGCAAAACACAACTAGAAGTAAAAAGGAAGAAAAAACACCACCACCGAAATAACTACTACATCATCTTCTACCTCCTACAACCCATGTGCCAAACTTGTCCTTCACATCCAGCTGCCATCTAAACAGAACCTCTGTTACCATCAGACAGTTCCCAATCCACAACTGGATGCTAGCAAAACACAACTAGAAGGAAAAGGAAGAAAAACCATCACCACCACCCACCCATATCCTTTACTCCACACACCTTCAAACAAAGAACTTGCTTGGAAACCCTAGAATCAAACAGCATGACACATCCAAAGAGACATCACACAACAAACAACACACACACACACACACACATAAATACAAGCACCAAGAACACTATATTATTGTATACTACACTGGGTGATGATATGCACTCACTTTCTTCGAGCTGCGCCAACCTGCACGGCCATCCAGATATTCTCCACCAAGTGCAGAACGAGCACCAATGTCACCCACCCATATCCCTGCACCAACTCCATAGCTTGAGGCACAAGAACCCAACAAAGAAAACAAAGAAAAAAACTCCCCAAAACAAAGACACAACAACAACAACAACAACACTCCTAAAAAAAACACAAACTCCTACAACAACACAAACTCAAGTTTTGTATGCACTCTTCTTGTATGTATACTATATACTATGCACAAACTATGTGTCTATATATATACATACTATGTGCACTCTTGGTGTTTGTGTGTGTGTGTGTTTTTGTGATAACATGTGTATAGTGTGTTAGACCCCCTTTCACACAATGGTGAGTGGTGGATGCTTCTAGATCTCTATTTCTAAGTAATGATGTTGTGAGAGAGTTGTGTTAAAAGAAACCCACTTTTGGTAGCCTTCAAAAATTGTCACTTTGTTTGTTTGTTTGTTTCTTTCTTTCTTTCTTTCTTTCTTTCTAGTGTTGAAACAAAAGCATCATAAGATGTTGTACATGTACCTATTGTGTCCACACTCTCTCTCTCAACACCAAAACAATCGGTTCCAATTTAAACAGTCTAAACACTTTCACCAAAGAATCTGGTTCATCTATTGTGAAACTAGTTCTAACTAGTGTGAACCCTATGCATAATGCACAGGTGTGTTATTTCAATAATGTTTGGTTGATGTTTTTGATTTTTAAAAAAAACTTTTCTTTTCAAACAACTATCCGTGGTTTGGGCGTCATTCTCAAGAGACGGGCTAATTGTCTCCGGGACCCTGTCTGGTCCGGTCTAAGGTAAAGTACATGTGAAACTAGTTCTAATAAGGTAAAACTTCCAAAAGGAAGTTGGATTCAATGTAGGGCCCAAAAACCAACTTTTGGGATCCTTCAAAAATTGTCACTTGCTTTCTTTCTTTCTTTCTTTCTAGTGTTAAGAAAACCGACTTTTGGTATCTTTTAGAAATTGTCACCTTCTTGCGTATGTTCGTTAAAGATGGGGCCTTGCTTGTCACGCAATTGGTTGGCTTTGCTTGTTCCAAGTCTAGAAGTTTCCGGGGAGCCATGTGGCTAAGGAAGAAGCTTCCTAACCTGAGCTATTTTTGGTCTTTTGCAACACCCCACCCTCTCCCCCCCTCCCCTAACACACCCTTTTTTTTCCTTGTTGCCAAGTGGCAAAATTAGCCGACAAAAACTGCCAAAAAGAAAACTAGATGGAATATTTATAATATTTGAAAGTAACCCAAAAATAAAAAGCATTTTAACCATGGTGCTAGTGCCACTCAAGGTGTTATATTTTAGCTACCCACCAAAAAGTAACCACTTTGGTTACCTTATTATCTTGTCAGGTTAAGTAGTAATTAAAACTATTTTTGAAAATAATATCTTTTAAATGTCATAATTTAAGGAAATTACAAAGGAAAAATGAAAATACAAAAATTAGCGAAAACCCAAGGCATTCCACACCAGGTATCCAACAATAATCGACAACATTTTTCTATCCTATAATTTGTTGGTGGAATGGTTATGGTTACATTTTGTCTCCTTATTTTTTGCAAAAAGAAACAGTAAAAAGAATGTTGTAAAAGTTCTTGTTATTATTATGTTAAAGGTTGAGAGTCAAAGGAAACTTGACGAAGAAGCCACCTATTTATTGCCAAATTTTCATAAATTATTATTTTTTATTGCCGAAAGCGGTTTTGAAAAATAAAATAAATTATTACAATGGCAACACTCGGGTGAGTGAGTGCCCCACGTACGTACCTGAAAAGGGTAACATTGTAGGTTTCGATTTTGTTAGCGATTGGATGCATGGAATTGACATAATAACGGTTTCCACCGCTTGACATTAGTTTTCACAAAAAAATAACTTTAGACAACATTCTAGCCTCGGAAAATGCAGTGACCACTACGTCACAAGCTTGCGATTTATTTCCTTTGTATTTTGAGTACAGCCCTAGGGTTGGTAAGTGATAGGTAAGGCCCTTGTATTCTGGTAACACACATGATTTTTATGTTGCCTTTTTTAGGCTTATTTTTTATTAATAAAAAAATAATTTGTAATGTAATATTCCATTTTCAGCTAGTGTCGATCAACTTTTTTTTATAAAAAATGTTCCCATATGGTTTTCAATAGTTCATCATTATTTATATTAATCTCAAATTTTCATTGGAATTAATACAAGTATCATGGACATGAAAATGCACATGTTAATTTGTCTTTTCATATTTACCAGTGTGACCTGAGCAGTTGGCCCAAGTGTTACCTCGTCCTCAACTGATTTTTCCTTCCAAAACCTGGTTTTTTGGAATTTATTTTGAATTTTGGGTGGTAGAAATCACTTCAAAATCAATATCTCTCACATTCTGAATCCAAATCTTACCAAATAAATTTCATTATATCCTGCTCATCAAGATCTTTCCAACAACACCAAAGGCACATTCCAATTCCTTCGAAATTTTCAACTATGATTTAATTCAATTTTCGGTGTTCAAGAAATCATTCAATATTCAAGAACTTTTGCACAACAAGTCCAAACGTCATGGAACCAAAGTCCATGCACCTTTTCTCGTCGAGAGCTTTCCGAAGACCAAGAACGTGATCTGAAGCATCCCAGTTCGGTGGATTTCATCGGTACAAACAAAACAAACAAACTACCTTCCTTCATAGATAGATGTTGGAAAACAAAACAAACAAACTACCTTCCTTCATAGATAGATGTTGGAAAACGAAACAAACAAACTACCTTCCTTCATAGATAGATGTTGGAAAACAAAACAAACAAACTACCTTCCTTCATAGATAGATGTTGGTCAAAACAAAACAAACAAACTACCTTCCTTCATAGATAGATGTTGGTCAGTAGGGAAAAGGAGTGATGGTGAGTGGGGAAAAGGAGTGAGGTAGTTAAGCTTGGAAATGAAGTAGTTGTCTTTGGAATTGTTCAAGGACAACCGTGCAACAAAAGGATTATGCAAAATGAATTGTCCAAGGACAACCATCTCTGAAAGATTATGCAAAATTTCCCATATATGGTTTGGCAGGTTGTTTGGACAGCAAATGGTTGGCTGCAATGGCAAAACATTCCCAATCATGGAACAATGCTCATGTCCGAGCTTCTCCATTGTGTTGACAAAGTATTCCCAATCATGGAACAATGCTCATGTCCGAGCTTCTCCGTTGTGTTGACAAAGTATTCCCAGTCATGGAACAATGCTCATGTCCAAGCTTCTCCATTGTGTTGACAAAGTATTCCCAATCATGGAACAATGCTCATGTCTGAGCTTCTCCATTCTGTTGACAAAGTATTCCCAATCATGGAACAATGCTCATGTCCGAGCTTCTCCATTCTGTTGACAAAGTGTTCCCAATCATGGAACATTGCTCATGTCCAAGCTTCTCCATTTTGTGTTGTAGTGGGTGTGGTCCAATCTTTGATAGCGCTTACTTAGATACCTAATGTGCACAAGAACAACTTGTCACAAAATGGGTCTTTACTTTCACAGAAGTGAAGTTTTTGACATTGAAAAAACAAAGAATTCACCCAAGAAATTTGTTGTTTCAACATGAAGCTCAGTCTTAACCTTCTACTAAAGGGAAGAAATTGAAGGAAACCAAAACCCTTTGGGTTTCTCCAGCTTGATTTCTCCAGCCTCAAAAGAAAGCAGGATTGCTGATCAAATGTTAGGATGCCAACCATTGATCTCTCAGAACCACTAAGTTCATTTCAATGAGAAGTGCATTTCTAACAAGTTGAATTTATAAACTACATAAATATAAACCAATATATATTATTTGTTTGCAAATTGTGAGCACCTGGACTCAATTGTACTGAAATTACTGCAACATAACAAGCAAGCAAAACATGAGATCTGAACAGAAATGAATTGGTCTTGATTGAGTCAACTTGTGTTGAAATGCTCATCAAAAGAATACACATCTTAAAGGAATTGCTGTTTGGGTAGGCATGGATCTTACCTTCTGTGATAAGTACAAGATTTTTGCAATAAAGCTTGCTCTCTGGTCTCAAATATGTTCAGCATAACAGCCATCTGGATGGCAAAGCTAATGCTGCAATTTGCTTCAGAACCCACAATGAGCATGAGCTGCTAGTTCCTAAAGCTTGCTCTCTGGTCTCAAATAGTGTTTCAGCATAAGAGTCATCTGGATGGCAAAGCTGATGCTGTAATTTGCTTTAGAACCCACAATGAGTATGAGCTGTTGTTGTTTCCTTCCTTCCTTCTCTTTTGCACCAACTGAGCAAGAGAGAGTGCAGACATTTGTTCTTCAAGTTTGTATTCTCTATGTGAGATACCTCATCAAGAGCTTGACATTGTGAGGCAAAAAAATACCATATTGTGCCCAAGAAGCTTTTTCAAATCACTTTAGTGAATCTGCTCATTTTAGGCAACCAAAGACCAAATCCAAACAGGCATTGAGATGATCTATACTCTGATACTTGATCAGAGGCTCTCTCTCTACACAAGCTTCATCATGTCTCTCCACCCATAGCCTGCATAAAACATTATACTCAAGGTGAGAGAACAGAAGATCAAATGAATTCGTCTACTAAAAGTAACTATGGAAAAGCTTGGAAAGCTGAGCTAGTCAGGAGAAGAACACCCAACAAATTTCAGACATGCCATCATCTTTGATGCCAATTCTACTAGTTGAACAACACCCAGCTGGATAGAACAGACATTTCCCCCTAGATCCCCCCCCTGGCAATGTTGCAGCATATCCCCCATGGATTGCAAGATAAAAAGAGTACCCAGCAACAACAAACAAAGGTGCAGATTGCAGGCTGAACTTTAATGCACAAGATGATGATCCTTGATTGTATATGGAAACAAACTGGAAGAAAGAACATCCTACCTGATGTGTGAACAAGAGGATGTCAAGCTGTATCCCTAATTATTCAGCTGATTGGAAAGCGTTTTGTAATCTTCGCTGGTCAGGTATTGGTTCTAGCCTGTTGATTACTGCCATTGTAGATCCGTTGCAATTTGACTAAGTTTGCGGATTTAGCCAGTTTGGTTGATGGTGTCCAGTAATGGCTGCACTGATGCGATGTCCTTACTAAGAAATGTCACAAGGTGCATTGTCTGGCCATAATGTCCTTACTCTGGACCTGACTCTTTGGGATTCCTGGACAGTGCCCAAGAAGTTTTGGAAAGTGGTGATCTGCATTGCTCTGCAGTGGAGTGCATTCATCCTTTCTAATAAGGGGAAGTAGTATGAATTGGTTGTGTGGTTAGCTTGTCCACAGATGGAGGAGAAAGTGAGGGAGATTGTGGAGATGAAGCAATGAAGCTTGGCAGAGGAGAATCGGAACAATCTCGAAATTCTCAAGGAGAGGTATGACATGTGCCTATTAATACCATTTTTTTCCCCCTCTGTACATCATCTCAAGAATGGGACCACATTTCCCACAGAAATGCTGAGTGTCTGTGTCTGACCATCTTACACAAATTCTCAAAGTGGAGCGATTCATTGCTGAGGTTTTTCTGGTGTTTTCTTCCTTCAAGGAGAATTTCCTGCAAGACCAGTTGAGGGCAGCCACACAGAGTGTTCAAAACATGCAACGCCTTCATGAGTATGGGCAGAGCCAGCTTTTTGAGCTTCATGCTTACTCTGGTATGTTCCTCAAATGGGTTTTCTGTGATCTTCCTCTTTCATGTTGGTTGCATTGTATTTAGTGATATTATTTGATGCCCAAGTTGTCAATACATCATATTGGCAAGAGCAGCAAGCACGTGATGACCCATCCCCTTTCTATACAACCACGCAGACTCAAACTGTCATGATCCTTCCCATTTTGTGAAAGCTTCTCCATCGCAAAGGACGGTCAACTGATGGTCAAAACATCAGCTGTTCCCATTTTCAATTTGGTTTAGGATTTTAGGGTTTAGGGTTTACCACCCTACATTGGACTAGAGCTTCTTGGATTCAATCAAGGAGGTGGAGCCGGGGGGATTGATTACCAGTAACTTTCCTTGAAGATGCCTTGCTTTGTCTCTGATTTTTTTTCTTCCACTTGAAACTAGGCAAAGCAAGGAGGTGAGCAGCCACCTGGAAGCATCCCTAAGTGCCAAGGAGAAGATCATATCGGAGCTCCGCTTTGAGCTGAACACCGTTGAGAATGCACTCTTGAGTGAGCATGAACAGCATTTTCTTGAGTCAAAAAGACTGAACATCCTCATCAACGAAAAGGTAATGTGCTTGGTCCCAAATCTGTTTGCAGAGCAAGGTTGATACTACTATCTGGTGAGAAAGGTTAATAGAAGAATTGCATATTGGGTTATGGGAGGCTACACTTGTGGAGCTTCAGGGAGAGCTGAATGAACTACCAACAGCTAAGCAAGTGGAGGATCTCCGAAAACAAGTGAAGATTCTACAGGTCTATAAATGATCCAATTGTTGGTTGCTTACTTGAGTGCTGTGTCTGTTCTTGTAACAATGCGGGAAACAATGATTTCTGAGGTTTTGGATGATTCCAGGCAGTTGGGTACAACTTGATAGAAGCTGAGGATTGAGAATTAGCTATCCAAGGAGAAGATGTTGGAAAACTGGAGACTTTCCTTTTGGTAAAAAATTGAAAGATGGAGCACAAGCTCACCCTAGTAAAGGTGTATTTTACTACCTCAATTACTTACCAACTAACCTATGGGTCACTTTGGTTAGTGTGGGAACAAGAAGTGAGGGTTGAAAGGGGTGTCGGGTCACATTCAAAAAAATGTCAAGCTTAGCATGTACCATGAAAGAAAGAGAGAATGCTAGACTGCACTGTCAAGCTCAAAAGGACTAGTGTATGTTGGCTTCGGTGCTGGGTAGGTTCAACTGTCTGAAAGAAGGATGACAGCAGCAGCTACTGAGGAGAAGGTGAAGGAGTTGGGAAGAAAGTGTTGAAGAGCAGAAATGCTTGATTGTGAAGCTTGAAGAAGACATCCCCAGGGTGCAAGATCCTCATCCTCAAGATTGACAAGCAAGTAAGCAGATGGATGATTGGAATGTTCCAGACACATGGATGACGACCAACTTGCTAGAGGTAGGTATATCACCATCTCTTTGTTTGAAAGATTGACTGTGACAGGCCAGTATCTCAAGGAGTTTCTGTAGTCTTCATATGTATGTACACCAGATTGTAGTGTTGGGTTTGGATGGCTAAGTGAGTGCTGTGTCATGGTTACAAATTCTTTTCATGATTTGTGCATTGTCATTGATGCAAAAGAGATTTCTTGGCTGGTGGGTGTGTGTGCAGTGCAATTAAGGACAGAGAGATGAAAACACCAAACAGGCGGTTGAAAACATCCATAGTTTCTTGCCCAATAATGCCACTGAATCCTTGGGGATGGGGGGGCCTCAGCACTGTAGTCTTTTGTAAACAGTTTTCTTCTTGTGTGGTTATAGGTGGCCTCATTCCCCCCCTTTAGTAGCATCTCTTCATGCAATAGACAGGAGATCTCTTCAACTGCTCACAAACAGGCCTGTGGACAACTCCTGAAGCATGTGAAACTAGAAAGCAAGCTACTTTGCTTGACCAAGAAACAATTTTTTTCTAGGGCTTACTCTGAAGTGCTTACAGTCCAGGCAGTTTGCACATTTGTATCCGAATACCATGAATACCATGACAGTACAATTCTTGTTTCCCTGAGCATCAGCTTGAATGAGCATACCAATTGACTTTTATGATCAGTGTCATCAGTGTGAGCCAACATCATGACCAAGTCTTCCCAGCACTTCCAGAATGTGACTGAAACTTTGGACACAGGTTTTTTTGGTGTAATTCTTTGCCTGAAATCTTGGGCAGATTATTACATACAGTTTTTCTACGCTGACAACGATTGGGAGCTGATCAAACCCAGTTGGGAGACATGGCAGCTAAATTGCACTGCTATGCATGGGTGAAGGTGATGGTCTGATTGCTTTGTGAATGACACTCAGAAGGTTATCACCATACCCATTCTTGCCATGCTAGTTTTGGGTTTGCCGGTCTTGGATTTGCTGGTTTTTTGCAGGAACAAATGGGTGACCTTGGAGTCCTGGGTTTTCCTCTGCAAGCTTATTGATATCTTATCCCTCTGTGTAGATAATTCTGGTTATTCTGCATGTGCTGAATATAACAGAAACTGGCTTGATTCTGCTGTTCAGCCAGGTGCCCAAAACAGATTGGGGGTCTGTGTGACAAGTTCCCACAGGATTGTCCTCCTTTACGTGAGACTTTCATTCAGGACATTTAGTTCTGAGATGAGAAACTGTGGCTGCAGTGATCACCCCCATGTTTGGGGAACTGCAACGCCATAATGGGTGACAAGCTGATCAGCCCCTCGTTTGTTCCTTCCTTCCCCTGCAGCTGCTTCCCAGTGCTCTTTTTTGAGGTTGCAGTGCTCCTCCAAACAAGGCTTGTGCAGTGACCCACCTTGCTGATTCTTTCCACCATCGAAGAACAACAGTGTGGGGTGTGGGGCTTGTCTTTTCTCTGTCTGTGATTGCTTCTTGAGTGGGCCTGTCTGATATCGTCTTGCCATTGTTTCTTGTGTGGGCACCTTTGCAACCAGTGATATGTGTGATTCTTGACAATGGGTTTCATGTTTAACTTCTGAGAAAGCGTTGGAGAACCAAAGCTTCCATCTTTTGGAACATCATCATTATCATCATCATCATCATCACATTGCAAGCAGGCATTTTTGTGATCTCAACAAGGAACGCCTGTGAAATCTTTTTATGTGCTATTGGTCAGAGTTTTGAATGTGACAGACTTGAATTTGTGGAGCATCACAAATGCAAGAAGCAATCAACCAGTCCATTTGTGTCTGTGAATCAGGAGACGAAGAGTCAAGGGTTGTTGCACTAATGGAAGGAGTCACAGTTGAAGTCTTCTGATTACAGGGGTAAGTGCTTTCTGTTGAGTACAGAAAAACAGGTCTTTTTACGGGAGAAATGATCTCTTGAGGAATGCAATCACCTTGCAATCTGAAATTGCTGTCAAAGGAAGAGGTTTTTTGGGGGACTTGAGACTGATTGTTATGTTATTGTTGTGGGTTGAAGACCTAAATGTTACTTGTTTTGAATGTCAGCAGGCCATGGCCTCCTCCCCTCATGAAGCCAAAAGAGTGAAAGAAGACAACAAGAGCAAGCTTGGAGTAGAGAATGGTGATGCGGGAGAGAAGAGAATACAGCATTTCTCCACTTGTGGTGGAAGTAACTGCTCACAGACATCAAGTTCAGAGCTTCATCTGGCAACTCTCCAAGGTCAATCTCAGTAGAGCTACCTGTCTCTTATAACTGTGTACACTCTCATAGTTCAATGATCATTCTTTCATGTTGAGTGACACATGCTACCGAAAAGATCTGATACTTTCTGATGCAGGAAGGTTCTCAAAATTGGAACTTCTAGGTACAGATCTCATAGATGCTTACTTACAGAATTGTGGGTGAAACTGTTTTCTGTTTCTGAATGAGATAGAAGGGCTGATAGTTTGTAAAGAAAAAATATATATAAATTCTGTCGCAGTCACAACTGTTTAGGAGCCCTTGTACATTAGGGTTTCCAAGAGGATTGGTCAACCTTTGGAATGTGGCATCTTGCAAGGTCCTCACAGGCACATTGAAACTGTAAATTGCTGAGCTTACTTGCAGATATGGTTCAGGATGTGGGGCTGCAATCCTTACGGACATCAACAACACCAAAAGTTTCGCCCCCACAATCTGTTATACTGAGTGGGATCACAACGACGAGGCCTGGCAAGAAGAAAAGAGTTCAATATTACAAGCTGTTCTCTTTTGCGGATCGGATTGACTGTATGCTGATGGTGGCAGGCACCCTTGGGGCATTAGCACATGGGATCTCAGTACCTGTGTTTTTCATCTTCTTTTCTAGGCTCATCAATGATTTGGGCCATAGCTTTGGTGATGTCAAGAGACAGACCAAAGAGGTTTCCAATGTAAGTGATTTTGACTTGTTGGCCTTGTTGTTCACATCATCTTCTTCAGTAAGCTGAGGGTAATAGAGAGACCATATCCATGTCTCAGATACCATAGCCAAGAAACGGTTGCTGCTCTTTGTTTTCATAGCAAGGATGAGATTCAGTGCATTGAATTTATCATGCTAAATTCAATGTTATTGGATTGTTTGCAATGCAAGTCTGGCCTTTGGGCATGTACACAGACAGAGTATATATGGTGATGCACACTATTGGGTGATGTGGGTGGGCTGTGTGCAGTATTCATTGAACTTCTTCTACTTGGGAATTATCTGTTTGGTAACTGCATGGTTGGGTAAGCTCCTTACAGAATTGTCAGATTTTGTCATGGCAGTAGATAGCCTGCTATGTAGATTGTAGCAGATGATCTATTGAAGATTCAGATCTTGTATGGGGTGGTGGTGCAGAGGTATCCTGTTGGATGATAACAGGTGAGCGCCAATCTGCTCGTATTCGCACTGAGTATTTCCGTGCAATGCTCTCTCAGGTATGCATAAAAAAAAACTCTGTTTTATAGTGACAGTTGTCGTCTGTAAGAACTGCTCTACTTCATGGGTCATTTCTAAACCAACTTAGCTTATGAAAGGTAGCACATCATCTCTGAGAAAGTTGCATACTATCATTTGCATTGGCCCATGAATCAATGGTGATGGATTAAGAGTGACATGCGGGTTATTCCAATTTTTATGGAATTAGGAAGTGGGCTTCTTTGACACCAATGCATCCAGAAGCGAGCTTGTGAGCCACATGTCCAGTGACACTCTTCTTGTGCAGGAGGCCATTGGTGAGAAGGTGAGATGACTGACCTTCCCTCCTTTCAAATCTATACACCTTTCCAACACTTTCCATCCCTCAACAGATGAAATCCATGAGGAGTGCTTTTGCCTTCAAAGTGAAGTAGCAGCTGAAATTTCTGATCGAGGTGGCCATTGGACTAAACACTGATTGGGTTCAGTTTTTTAACTGTGCAGGCAGGGAATTTTTTGCACTATCTAGCAATATTTGTGGCAGGGATTGCTGTGAGCTTTGGGTCTGTATGGCAGCTCACAGCAGTAACATTATCAGTCCTGCCTTTGCTAGCCATAGCTGCTGGTGCCTACTTTGCAATCCGTGTGGGACAAACAAAGTGGAGCCAGAAGGCTTATGCTGATGCTGGTGGAATTGCAGAAGAGGTCAGAACATATCCTCATAGTTTCTCATTGCTTGTTTCTCAGATGGATGTGCAAACTGGATTTCATTTTCTCCGGTGTATCATGTGCAGTGAGTAACAATGTATTCTCAATTCCACTGTGGATTCTTTGTCAAAGAAACCTGAAATTCTTTTGTGATATGTTTTTGGGCAATGCAACCAACAAGTCCATGGACAAAGATATTTGCTAACTTTTTGTTCAGGAACTTTCTTTTTGTCTCTCTAGGCAATATCACAAGTGCGAACAGTATATTCATTTGTGGGTGAGGCAAAGACACTCCAAGCATACAGCAAGGCCCTGCAGCTAACGCTTGTGATGGCGAAGAAGGGAGGGATTGCTAAGGGCTTGAGTGTTGGGTTGACCCATGGGCTCCTTGTTGGTGTCTGGGCATTGCTGTTCTGGTATGCAAGTCTACTGGTACTGCAGAAGATCACCAATGGTGGCCAAGCTTTTACTACCATCATCAATGCTGTTGTTAGCGGCCTGTAAGTCCCACAGATCCCAAGTTAGGGTTAGTAGGCAATAGTGTATATCTTCTTGTGTGTGAACCCATATGTTTATAACACAGAATTTAGTTAGTTGGGTCAAGTCTTGGGCAGGAGTTGGGAGTCCCGGGAGGAGTTGGGAGTCCCGGGAGGGTGAAGGGTCTTGGGCAGGAGTCGGGAGTCCTGGGAGGGTCAAGGATCTTGGGTTGGAGTCGGGAGTCCCAAGAGGGCGGGTGGGGGGTCTTGGGTGGGAGTTGAGAGTCCAGGAGGGCAGGTTGAAGATAAAAAAACTTGAATGTGTGAGATGATAGATCCTTTCAACCTTTTGGATGATGCCTGTGAGATACAGAGCTTTGGGTCAGGTGGCACCAAACATACACATTTTTGCGAAGGGTACAGCAGCAGCATACGAGATACTGCAGGTGATAGGCAGAAAGAATGTCAGGGATCACAGCACGGAGGGGAGGATACTTCCTCAAGTTGCAGGCCACATTGAGCTTTGCAATGTCTGCTTTAGCTACCCTTCCCGACCAGAAGTTGCCATTTTTGACCACTTCTGCCTCTCAATTCCTGCTGGACAGACTGTTGCCATTGTCGGCAGCAGTGGCTCAGGAAAAAGCACTGTGGTGTCTCTCATTGAGCGATTCTACGAACCCCAGTCAGGTACTTACTTAGAGTGATTGACTCCAGCTTGAGGGTTAGGTCTTGCAAGCAAGACCCAATTCATGATCTTCAGCATAGCACAAATTCCATGCTCCTTTGAATTGTCATAGTTCTTCAATAGTTTGTATCTCAATCACTCAAAGCAAAAAACTCTTTGCCTGACTAGGTGAGGTTCTGCTTGACGGACACAACATTAAGGAGCTGGAACTGCGTTGGCTGCGACAGCAAATCGGGCTGGTCAATCAGGAGCCTGTCCTATTTGCAACTAGTATACTAGAGAATATTTTATATGGAAAAGATGGTGCAACCATGGCAGAGATAACAGCAATGGCAAAAGCATCCAATGCTCATGCTTTTATCGACAAGCTCCCTCTTCAGTACAACACACTAGTTGGAGAGAGGGGAGTGCAGCTATCAGGAGGCCAGAAACAGCGTGTTGCCATTGCGAGAGCCATGTTGAAGAATCCAACTATACTGCTTCTGGATGAGGCTACGAGCGCACTGGATGCTGGATCTGAGCAGCTAGTGCAGGAGGCATTGGACCGATTGATGATTGGTCGCACAACAATTGTGATTGCCCATCGGCTGTCAACCATTCGCAATGCAGATGCCATTTTTGTTGTCTGCAATGGGCAGGTCGTTGAGTCGGGGACCCATTCAGAACTCTTAGGTAGGATCATGGAAAAAATGTGTCTCTCAACACAAAATTCATAATTGTGGGGACCAGCAACCATCTCTGCTGTCACTTGTGGATTCTTCTTTTCCAGTCTCTAAACCCCCCCAAAGTCAGCACTGATTCTGGGTTCTTTTACTGTGCTGGGTTCAGACAGAGGGGAGAAAGGGGCATATTCTGAGCTTGTTAGAATGCAGGAGACTGGCTGGATGGCCAGGAGGGAGCTCACCTCCTGGGATGACCAAAAGCGTGACACTCTGAGTGTCACCACTCGTTATTCCAGGTGAGAGACTAAACTAAACCCCAGGATCCATTCTGCACTGATCCTTGGGTTGACTTCTTTCAGCAGAAATTGCAAGGGAAAAGAAACTTCTTTTGCAAAATACCCATGTGAAAGTTTTCGGTATGTGAGAAGATCATGTTTTGTACAGTGCAAACATTACGTGAAATACACCTCTCTCTATTGAAAAAGCAGTTTTGTAATTGATTGGTCACTTGAGCTTCCTTCACTGCAGTCCTGGCAGTCCTGATGGCATGTGGGAGCAGAGTCATGAACTTGGAGACCCAGCCACATTCAGAAGGTATGCAGACAATATATATCTCTCACAATGAACCATCAGTGGCCTCTTTCTCCTTTTGACTGTCAATTCACATATGAGTGCCACTGATTTGTGACCTAAAAGTCATACCCTCAAGCTACAAATATTGACTCTTGTTGTATAATGCTATCACAACATGTTGTGCAGCAAGTGTCCAGATGGAAGTATGCCAGAGTCTGCACAACCACATTGCCTGCCAGGGAGCAAGTCTAGGCAAGTATAAGCCGTTTCCATCGCAGATTCCACTTTTGTTTGTTGTTATTGCTGATGTTGTTATCCACTGATGAGGATTCATTGAATGATGAGGCCTCTAGATATCCTCAGATGTCTGATTTTCAGCTCAATGTCATGGTCTCAGACAAACACATGTATCATCATCCTTGGAGCAGTGGGGTAAGCAGCAGCAACAGGGGAGACCGAGAGTTGTGGAGCATGATGAAGCATCAGAAGTGTCAACAGCTTCCACCTCAGGATCAAACCATCCTCAACTTATATCTCGAGTCAGTAAACCATACTGGAAGCCATCCTTGATGCGGTTGATAAAACTGAACTCGGCTGAATGGCCATATGCTCTTATCGGTTCAATTGGTGCGATTTTGGCTGGCTGGAAAACTCCTCTTGCTGCTCTCGGCATGGGTGACATTCTAGTCTCGTTCTACAGCTTCAGGGATTCATATATCAAACTTCAAGTACGCAAAATCTGCTTGCTCTTTACCGGAGCGATTCCAGTGACCATTATTGTGTTTTTGATGCAAAACTACTTCTTTGAGGTCATGGGAGAGCGCCTTACAATTCGTGTTCGTGAAAAAATGCTATCATGTAAGGTTGTTAGTGCAATGACCTGTACAGTTTTTTCCCTGCTCCATGCCATGATGATCTCTGGACTCTATGACCCCCCAAGGGTCAATTTCTTTTTGAAGTGTTTTATGCAGGGCCTCCTGTAAGTAAATCAACAAATGAGAAAGTTGATGTTGTGTGGCGTCTAGGCATCACTGCAAGAGAATAGATCTGTGAGAGGATTTACTCTGTTGCTTTGTGCAGCCATTCTGCGGCAGGAGATTGGGTGGTTTGACCAAGATGAAAACAACAGTAGCTTGGTGGCATCTCGACTGTCAGTGGATGCAACACTAGTGCGAGCGTCAGTAGGTGACCGCATGTCAGTTATTCTCATGACTCTGGCACTGCTTATATTGGCCTTTGGCATAGCATTTTATCTTGATTGGCGTGTGGCATTTGTGGTGTTTGGCACCTACCCATTCATGGTCGGTGCATTTGTTGGTGAGGTAATACACCGAAGTTGGCTTCAACTTTGTGGATCCCATCAAACCTTAACTTAGGATGATGACAGAATGCTCATGTTTGTTCACTTCAAAACAGAACTGTGAAGCTTCAGACATTGAACTATGCACAATCCTCAACATATTCTCAACACATCCTCAGCACCTGATTCGAATGTTTTTTGGATGCAGCATCACTTTTTAAAAGGGTTTGGGGGAGATCTGACAAAGGCTTATGCAAGGGCAAGCATGGTGGCTACAGAGGCAGTGAGCAACATCCGGACGGTTGCCGCCTTTTGTGCAGAAGAGAAAGTCTTGGAACTTTTCATACGGGAGCTGGATGTGCCAAAACAGAGAGCCTTTGTGCGAGGGCAGCTTGCAGGCTTAGGCTATGGACTCTCACAGTTCTGCGTCTTCAGCTCCTATGGACTTGCAATGTGGTACTCATCAACCTTGGTGAAGAACGGAAAATATGATGATTTTTCCAACATCATTCGCACCTTCATCGTGTTGGTTGTCACCGCAGTCATGCTTGCCGAATCTCTCACAATGTCACCTGACATTTTGAGAGGATCTCAAGTACACACTCACTCAAATGGGCTCATGTAGATCTTCAAAGTTTAGAGTTCTGACTCTATGTGAAGTTGCATAAGATGTGAGGCATGCTCTGAAGATGGAGTTTTTGTGTTTTCTGAATCACTACTTCTTGTGTGCATTATCAGGCATTGAAATCCATATTCAAGATCCTTGACCGAGAGACAGAGATAGACCCCATTGACCCAGCTGCCAAGGAGGTGGTGGAGGTGAAAGGTGATATCCAGCTCAAGCATGTTAGATTTGCATACCCATCACGACCAGACATGACGATCTTGAAGGACTTTAGCCTGAAAGTACGTGCTGGCAAGAGCCTTGCATTAGTCGGTGCAAGTGGATCAGGTGAGCACTGGGTTTAAGGTTTAGGGTTTAAACCCTAAACCCCAAACCTAAACCCCTTCTAAGCTTTTGCTTTTTCTGTCATCAGAATTTTATAGTTGGAAGTCTAATCTCTGGTGATCATAGAGCATCCACCTGTTATGTCTGATCTAGCTATCATCATCTCCAGGAAAGAGTACTGTGATTGCCTTGATTGCAAGGTTCTACGACCCCTTGTCCGGAAGAGTGACTATAGATGGAACTGACATAAAACATTTGAAGCTTCAATCATTGCGACGCCATATTGGACTGGTGCAGCAAGAGCCTGCACTTTTTGCAACCACAATCTACAAGAACATCCTATACGGTCGAGATGGGGCATCTGAAGTTGAGATCATTGAGGCAGCAAAAGCTGCAAATGCGCATACTTTTATCTGTGCTCTACCAAATGGCTACAAGACAGAAGTTGGGGAGAGGGGTGTGCAATTGTCTGGTGGCCAGAAGCAACGTGTTGCAATTGCAAGAGCTGTTCTCAAGGACCCAGCCATTTTGTTGTTGGATGAGGCAACCAGTGCTTTGGATTCACAATCTGAAGAGATTGTTCAGGAGGCACTTGACAAGCTAATGCAAGGCCGGACTACTGTCCTTATTGCCCATAGGTAAGTATTTTGACAATCACTCTCAAAACAGTGCAATAGCATTCTGCAAACATCTCTTGAGTGCTTAGGATTTAGGGTTCCATCATCCCTGAGACTTTCCCGTTGCTTCTGGAATGCAACAGAAACAACTCCAGGACACAGATTTTGTATATAATGGTTTGCCTGACATTTTGAGCTGATTATTCTAATATTGATCTACACCCATCCTTTGGGAGCTGATGAAGTCAGTGGGTTGTCATGGAATCTCATCACTGCTATTTGTGATGGAGGTGGTGGTGATGGTCTGACACTTTGTGAGTGACACTCTCATAAGGTTATGACTGCATGCAATTGTCATCATGTTACCTTCAATTTCTTGTTGTGGAGATTTCCTCTGCAATTTCATAGAGACATTATGTCTTGTTTCAAACTGGAAAAACTAAAGGATTCTAAAGTTTGGGTCTCTTTGGAGCATACAATAACGTAAACCAATCTTGCTTCGTTTTGGGCTTTCTTTGGGTGGATTGTAAAATTACAGGTTGTCGACAATAAGGAATGCAGACACGATTGCAGTGGTGAGGGATGGACAAATTGTAGAGAGGGGAACACATGAGTCGTTGATGGTGGAATCTGTTGGGGCATATGCGAAGCTCATCAATCTTGACTCTTCTGCTGGCGAAGCGTCTTGTAGTTATAGATCCACACAAGTGTGAAATACCAACAAAACAAGAGATACTGTCTACTTTGTCTAAGAAACCAATTTTCTCCTCTAAAGCTCTTTCACTCTTGAGAGTACTCCATCTTGTTCATTCCTCTTTTCTTCCTCCTCACCTGTGACCTTGCCCTGCCAGGCTCAGTCACAGGCTTGCTAGGAGCTGGAATTGGCCAAAACTCTACCAACTCTCTAGTACAAAAGCTCGCAGTACATTCGGTGTTGTTTCCATAACCGATTGTAGGGAGTGTCTCTTTTAATGTGGCGACATGCCATTGGACCCAAGTTATATCATGTATCTTGCTGCCTTTTGACAATTTCATAGCTCCCTGATGCCTTTTTGAAAGTTCTTGGTTGTTGGTTGGCTGAACCTCATAACTCACCATCTTCTATCTTCCATAACCCGGAAGCTGGGTGCTCCCCTACAATTGGGACTCTTTTGCTCAAATGGTGAGTAAGGGTTGATGTTAAAAGAATTGAACTGGGTGGTACAAAACATTATTGAAACATTAAAATGTTTGATGTCTATGCAAGTTGTGACATGATGCAATCTTTTTTAACTCATACAAAAAGAGAGAGGATCAAAATTACAAAAGATGCACCAAATAAGTTGGTCCATCATTCTTAAAGTTGAAATATGCCTAAGTTATCATGCAAATATATATGTCTTGTCAATCATTTCAATTGGTTTCAAAAAGTCATTGTTGGATTTTTCAACCTTGCAAATTTTTTATTTTTTTTAAAATCCTAGTAAGTACTAGGGAGGTGTGTGCAAAAACAAAAGAGGGGGGTGGAAATGGTAACAAAGATAGCAACATGTGTCATAAATAGAAAGTAAAAACTAATTTTGTAAAAAGCTATCATTCTTTTCCTCTTAATTTCAACTAATTTTTCTTTTAGTTGAAAAATTTGCCAATTTTGTGACCTTAATTTTTTTTTTAAAAACTTCCTAGTAGGTAAGTAGGTGAAAAAAAAGAGAGGAAAAAGGATGGCAATGATACCTAAGTGCATGTAAAAATAAAAAGTAAGAAGTCATTTAGTAGAATTTTTTTTTGGGTTCCAGTGTA
>Ga0209611_10001665_pt1 | contig 38330 bp, 26 predicted proteins | sample S1TSphgellanicum_3_FD_187693 | JGI IMG/M metagenome (GOLD analysis project Ga0209611, IMG submission 187693) | Host-associated microbial communities from peat moss isolated from Minnesota, USA - S1T2_Fc - Sphagnum magellanicum MG (SPAdes) (version 2) | ecosystem: Host-associated > Plants > Peat...
GGCGGCATGGGCATACGCGCAGAAGAGAAGGCATCAGCAGGAAGGATCCAGGAGTGGTGGTAGAGTATACACACAAGAAGACACGGGATCTCGTTGCGCAATGTGTGAGGAAGGAAGTTCAACGCAGCAGGAACCACCACCCAGTTCCTCTGAGAGTATTATCTGAGGAATAGATCAGCAGGGACCTGAGCTTCCTGACGAGTGTCTCCAGGGAAGAAGGAGAGTTGGAGGATCTGTGGACATATAGAGCTTTGCTGTAGACAATGGAAGCAAATGCTGGTCTGGTTGCAGGCTCTCATAAAAGAAACGAGCTTGTGGTGATTCGACCAGATAATGAGGGCGTAAGTGTTTGTGTTTCTTTCCCTCCTTCCCTCGCCCATCTTTCTTTCTTTTTTTCTCTACACTCAATGGCATTCTGGAATCGAATGGAGGAAGGATGGATCAGTGTGAGACTGACTGTGTCCTTCCTTCGTTTCTGCCTTGCTTTCAGAGAGAGAGAGAGAAAGAGTGATCCAGACAAAACTGTGTGTGCCACAGAATGGACTGACAGAGATCTCTGTGTGGGTTTTTCTTTTGTCTGCTGCTGCAGCAGCCAAAGCCTCTGAATCATGTGAAGGGCCACATTTGTCAAATCTGTGGGGATGATGTTGGGTTGACGGCTGAAGGCGAGCTCTTTGTGGCTTGCAATGAATGTGCATTCCCAGTCTGCCGCCCCTGTTATGACTATGAACGGAATGACGGAAACCAGTCTTGCCCTCAGTGCAAGACCCGATACAAACGCCACAAAGGTAGGGTTTGAATTCCTCTTCTTCTGTGGTTTCTTGTCCTTCTTCTGTTTCTTCTTCTGCCACTCCTGCTTCCTCTTCTATGATGTGAGGGATGGTCGTGGCATCTACTATTGTATGATGGATGATGACGATGACGATAGGTTTTTTGTTGGCAAATTATTGCAGGGAGTCCACGAGTGGTGGGTGATGAAGAGGAAGAGGGTGTGGATGATCTGGAGAATGAATTCAACCTTGCAGATGCCAACAAGCAAGAAGAACAGCATGAACTTCATGGTCATATGAGCTACAGTGACACATATGACCGTGATCTGCCAGAGCATATGGTGCATGCCCCCACACAGCCACAGTATCCACTGCTCACAAACGGCCAAGTGGTATGTATGATCCATCCATCCATCATTTGGAGTGAGCAAGTACCACTGTTGGTGCTGCTCTGCTTGATTGGATTTGCAATCCCAAGTCATCAATGTTTTGGAGATTCTGTGGATTGGACAGGCAATTTTGTTGTTGTTGTTGTTGTTGGTTGGGTGATTCTCATTTTGTGATGTTGGTTAGTGCAGATGGGGGGGTACTAACTCTGATCTGGATGGAGTCTTTCTTCAGGTTGCAGATTCTGAGGACGATGAGCAGGTAATTGTTGGTCCTCCAGGCCTTGGGAATGGTGGAAAGCGGGTGCATCCCTTGCCGTACCTTGATTCCAGCATTCCAGGTACTCTTCCACAAACTGCAAACTTCAGGTCTTGGGTTTCCCCCTGATTGTAAGCAGGGATTTTGCTGGCTTGATTTTTGCAATGTCTGATTTCAATTGTATGCGGTGTTGTGTGTTTTGCCACCTGCTGAAGCTTTTGCTTGTGTGCGTGGGAACATGAACAGTGCAGCCGAGGCCAATGGACCCAGCCAAGGATCTGGCTGCGTTTGGCTATGGTAGTGTTGCCTGGAAGGAGAGGGTGGATAGTTGGAAGCTGAGGCAAGAAAAAATGCAGATGATGACAACAGAAGGAGGTCCACATCTCACTGGAGGAAAGGGTGGTGACTTTGATGACCCACATGGTCCAGATCTCCCAATGTAAGTTCAGATTCTTTGCTTGCAGAGAAGCTCATTTCCTTGCAATATCAAAGTCACGAAAAGGAGATTCTCGTTACTAAATTTGATGTTGCTGAATGTACAATCTTTGATGGCTGCAAAAATATATCTATATATCTATATATCTATATATATATGTGTAGAACTGGTGTCATTGTTATATTCAAAGAACTAATCCTGTCCTTGTTGAAGTGTGGTGTTGCTCACCATCCAGTCTGTGTCATGCTGTTATCCCTCCAGGATGGATGATGCAAGACAGCCCTTGTCGAGGAAAGTTTACATCCCATCCAACAGGATCAGTCCTTACAGGATAATCATAATCATTCGACTCGTGATTATTGCATTGTTCTTCCGATATCGCATAATGAATCCTGTCCCAGACGCTTATGGCTTGTGGCTTACATCAGTCATCTGTGAGATTTGGTTTGCCATTTCTTGGATTCTTGATCAGTTCCCCAAGTGGCTTCCTATCAACCGAGAGACTTACCTGGACAGACTCTCACTAAGGTAAAAAAAACACACATCTTTATTTTGTAGATGCTAGGGTTTCTTTGTTTCTTTCACTGATGTCTCAAGCTTGAGGATTACTTCTGCCACTGAAAGCGAGGTATGCTCAGAATGTTTGTAATGATGCTTGATTTTTGAATTACCTTCAGGTACGAAAAGCCCGGTGAGGTTTCCCAGTTGGCATCAATCGATGTGTATGTCAGTACTGTCGATCCTGCAAAGGAGCCACCCATTGTGACAGCCAACACCATCCTTTCAATCCTTTCTGTGGACTACCCTGTGGATAAGGTTTCATGCTACTTGTCAGACGATGGTGCAGCTATGCTTACTTTTGAATGCCTGTCCGAGACATCAGAGTTTGCTCGGAAATGGGTACCCTTCTGCAAGAAATTCAGCATTGAACCTCGGGCTCCTGAAATGTACTTCGCTCTGAAAATTGACTACTTGAAGGACAAGGTGCAGCCTACATTTGTGAAGGAGCGCAGGGCAATGAAGGTGACAATGATACCACAAATTTGCTTGTGATGATGGGTTGCTTTGAATACATGTGGAGATTGCAAAGACTGTCCCTGTTTGGCATCTCAGACACAATTGATTTCTTAGAACTGATGGTTGATCATATGGATGACTTGCCAATGTGTGCAGAGGGAGTACGAGGAGTTTAAGGTCCGCATAAATGCTTTGGTTGCTAAGGCACAGAAGGTTCCAGAAGATGGATGGACGATGCAGGATGGGACACCTTGGCCTGGAAACAGTACTCGAGATCATCCTGGAATGATCCAGGTAATTGTCACCCACCTTGTCTTTTGCATACTTGGTTGTGTCTCTTAAACAGCAATTTTTCACATTCAAATCTTTCTGCTGGTAACCAACCAAACATTCCTGCTTCTGAAAAAACCCATATGGTTCCCTGTGTGCCGCAGGTGTTCTTGGGTCACAGTGGTGGTCATGATACTGATGGAAATGAGCTACCTCGACTAGTTTATGTGTCCAGAGAGAAGCGCCCTGGTTTTAACCATCACAAAAAAGCCGGTGCCATGAATGCTCTGGTGTGTATATAAACTGCAATCATCTGCATTGTACATATGGGCATCCCAGTTGATTCTCAGTATTGTAGAGATGAACTTTCCCTTTCTTTTCTGATTCTTCTTGACCTGTTTCTGAATGTGCCATATGATGCTTCAGGTTCGAGTGTCAGCTGTCCTCACAAATGCACCCTATTTCCTCAATCTTGATTGTGATCACTACATCAACAACAGCAAAGCAATGCGAGAAGCCATGTGCTTCATGATGGATCCGCAACTTGGCAAGAGAGTGTGCTATGTCCAATTTCCACAAAGGTTTGATGGTATTGATCGCAACGATCGATATGCCAACCACAACACTGTGTTCTTTGATGTAAGTAAATGGAACGATCCTATCTTGTTTCTTATTGTGCACATAGTAGTACTGTCCTGACTCATCAGTATCCAATGTAGGGCATTGTGGATGATCGCCATATTTTGCCTCCTATATCTGATATGCTCTATTTCGTGACATGTGCAGATCAATTTAAAAGGTCTTGATGGGATTCAAGGTCCAATGTACGTGGGAACTGGATGCGTCTTCAGGAGGCAAGCATTGTATGGGTATGAAGCACCATACAAGGGCGGAAAGCCACCACAGTCTTCTTGCGGTGGTCTTTGTCCGTCATGGTTATTTGCTTCTCCTAAGTCATCCAAGAATTCCAAGTCATCAACGAAGAAAGGAGCTGCGCGCACAGACTCAACCATCCCCATCTTCAGCCTTGAAGATATAGAGGAGGGTGTGGAGGGTAACAACAACAATCAATTCCCTGCAAAAACCCATTTCATCATCTGTCACCTTAATGATCTTTTGCTGCTATGGTATCTCTGCTTTATTACAGTATCTTGTTTTCTTGAGTTTGGAGGAGGATTAAAACTGTCTATAATAATCTTGATGCAGGGATTGAAGATGAGAAATCATCTCTTATGTCTGTGAAGAGCTTTGAGAAGCGATTTGGTCAGTCTCCAGTGTTTATCGCTTCTACTCTGCTTGAAAATGGTGGTGTGCCACACTCTGCCAGTCCCGGTGCCCTTCTGAAGGAAGCAATTCATGTCATTAGTTGTGGCTATGAAGACAAGACAGAGTGGGGAAAGGAGGTAATGAAATCCCTTCCATGGTCCCTGGGGTTTCTCATCCTTCCACAGCCCTTGGTTTTTCCTGTTGATATCATAGATATGTCAACATTGTCTCTGACTCACATCATGGCAGTTAGTTACTGCTGCTCAGCTATCCAAAGTTGTAAACTAATGATGCTGCCTCATCTAAACCTTTTTGCAGATTGGATGGATCTACGGTTCAGTCACAGAGGATATTCTGACTGGATTCAAGATGCATTGCCGAGGGTGGCGATCAATCTACTGCATGCCACACCGGCCTGCATTCAAGGGATCAGCACCCATCAATCTGTCTGATCGGTTGAACCAAGTGTTACGTTGGGCACTTGGATCGGTGGAAATTAGTCTGAGCAGGCATTGTCCGCTTTGGTATGGGTATAGTGGACGCCTCAAATGTTTGGAACGAGTTGCATATGTCAACACCACAATCTACCCACTTACATCCTTGCCACTTGTTGCTTACTGTACTCTCCCAGCTGTATGCTTGCTCACTGGGAAATTCATCATCCCCACGGTGTGTATTGCCTCCTTGGGTGCCCAACTTTCTTTCTTTTGTGATATTTGCAGCCATGATGAAAACCCTAACCCTCTCCTATGTGGCATTTCAAAAAATTGTTCAGGTCTTGTATTACTACTGAATTGTTGGCTTCTTGTGAATCTTCAGATCACCAACTTTGCGAGTCTGTGGTTCATTTCGCTCTTTGTCTCCATCTTTGCTACGGGTATTTTGGAGATGCGATGGTCAGGAGTGGGAATAGATGAATGGTGGAGAAATGAGCAGTTCTGGGTTATTGGTGGTGTGTCTGCACATTTGTTTGCCTTGTTCCAAGGTATTCTCAAGGTTTGCGCAGGTATTGATACAAACTTCACTGTTACGTCCAAGTCTTCAGAAGATGAGGACTTTGGGGAGCTTTACACATTCAAGTGGACTTCTCTCTTGATTCCACCAACCACATTGATTGTTATCAATCTTGTGGGTGTGGTTGCTGGAATCTCGGACGCCATCAACAGTGGATATCAATCATGGGGTCCTCTCTTTGGAAAGCTGTTCTTTGCATTCTGGGTGATTGTCCATCTCTATCCGTTCCTCAAGGGTTTGATGGGACGACAGAACCGCACTCCAACAATAGTTATTGTGTGGTCAATATTGCTGGCTTCCATCTTCTCCTTGTTGTGGGTGCACATCGATCCCTTCTTGGCCTCATCAAACTCAACCACTCCAGTGCAATGCAGTATTAACTGCTGATATTCCTGATTTTATTTTTTTTGTGTCCCAATAATGACACAGAGGTTTTTTCCGCAATTTGAGCTGGAAGAGGACAAACAGATTCTTTACTTCTGCTCAAAAAAGCCTTATATAAAAAAGGCCAGGGGGGTCCAAGGGGCTTGGCAGCAGTTCCTATGTTTTACAGTGTTTGTGCGAAGAGCCAAGGCTGCATTTTATCACGCCAAATGGAGCAGAAGTTTGTAGACCAATAAAAAGAGACCCACCAAGCCCACCACAGCTAAAGAGCAAAAGGAGATGCCACCCAAACCCTAGTAAGCAGTACACTGCCCTTTTTTGTAGTGATGTGGTGTTGGATTGATGACTCCCCCATTCTTTCAGTATCCTCCTGTTGTAGTAGTAGTAGTAGTAGTAGTATTAGTAGTAGTAGTAGTATTAGTAGTAGTAGTAGTAGTTGGTCTGTTTCCTTTCCTATCAAATCTTCTGCTCACTAATCAACAAAAGAAGGTGCTCCTCTGCCCTAAACCCTATGTCATGCACCACCAGTGTGTGAGTGCTGAGTAAATTAGGAAGAACTACCAACCCAACAACTCCCCTTGATTCACCTTCTATGCAATTAGGTGGATATGAAGAGGTTTCTGTGTTGGGTAGTTAGCTCACCCCTCCTGTTGTGCATACCAAACTTTATCCCACACTTTAATGACTTATATATATATCTGTGTTTTGATTCACACATTTTGTGGTTCTTCTGAGTCAGAGAGGTTGATGGTATAGGAGAAGGCTCTAACTTTAAAGACCCTTCTGGATTTCAGAAGTTCCTGTGACATCTTTGACCAGGTGAGTGTCCTTGAAATACGCTAGAAAAATTTGGGTGGTTCTTTACTAAACTGTGAAACCAGGACCCAGACTCTCTCATTGCCTGGTTTCCAACCCTTCACCACAAGACAAAAACTGATTGCTACCTGATGATGCAATGTGTTCCTTTTTATGATTGGGTGAATTGCTTGCATGAAATGGGTTGCTTGCAAGTTTTGCTACAGTTTTTGTCCAGTCAATTGCTGAGTGAAATGCATGATTTCTAGATCCATGGAATGGGTACACTTAAGGATCACCAGAATTAATTGGATAATTCCAATCTCAGTTTGACAGAATTGTGCGCATTCTCTCTTGTTTTGTCAGAATGACTTGTTAGGATAGTAATAACTTGGGACATATGTGAATATTGTTGAAACTGCGATAATTTCTTCTGGCTCTTCATGCTACAAAATCTCATAAACTGCACTGTCTTTCTACATGGCATGTATTTTGAGTTAGCCAGCTGATGCTGTGATGTGGATTGGACATCAGTCTTGTAGTGCAAAACTGCATTTTTCCAACAATGCCACAAGAAATCACATGATTGTATACATTTGTTGTCAAAAAATGGATAATGGTACTTGCAATTCGTAGTGTTGCTTGATGGATGTAGTAAAAAAGGGTATAGCTAGCCTATGGGTTTGAAGAATGGGTACCATAGAAATTTATATAGCATTCTGCCAAATTATATCTGTGGGTATATGTTGCTCATTTCCATCACAATTTCAGCATCTCCCACCAGCTCCTGAAAACTGCTCTGAATGGAAATGTGTGGTTGAAGCTTCTGAAAATCCATGTGAAATTAAATACTTAAAGCTGGCCACCCAAAACCTCCAACCTCTTCAAATATGAAGAATTCCTTGAAACCCCAAGGATTTGAGGTGGGCTGAACATTTGAAGCTGTTAACTACAATTAAACTTCATTAAGTGCATATTGGGAGCTCATAATCCATAACAATGTATGTCATTCAAGTCACAATACACGTAACATCTACCCATTCATCCAAACAAACACCACCTATATAAGCACCCACTTCCCTTCCAAGGATTGTCAAAAGCTTGTGATCCAACACCTCATAAACAAGATGACATGCTTGAAGAGTAAAACAGTAGGAATTTTTGTAACCATTTGTTTACCTTAAAGCCAGATTGAAACATAGATTCATCTAGCCTTTACCAAGTATTTTTAAAACCCCGACAATCCTCTAGGTTTGAAATCTGTGTGTTCATAATTGTTGTGTTTAACTATAAACCAAAATACACAGTGCCACCACATCATCGGTTTTGTTTCACATTAGACTTCTTGCAATTAATCATACACATGTTTGGTCTTGGTATTGCATGAGTATTCAAGAATCGACTTTAACCTACACATGCTGATTAGACCAGACCTCATAGTAGTCACCAAAAGTAGCCTTGTAACTGAAGGCAATGGATTTTTTTGACAAATTCCCACCAAGTTACCACACAAGCTTGAGAGGATCAATGTGGTCCAAATTTGCTAATAGATAGATCCCTCTTTTGTTTTGCTAATTGATTTTAGATAAACCCTTTGGGATCTTTCCTTGATCTAGCAATACCAAATGTTTTCCTTCTTAGCAACTCGTGAAAAAGGTAAAAGATAAACAAAAAAAAATCATCACAAAGCATATGATGCCCTTGGGCTACAATGGGTTGACAAAGCTTCCAAATGACTTAGTGCCCAGCCTAGCCCAACTCCCAATTTTCATCAACCCATGAATAGTCAACAAGATCCCATGCATCCCCGATCCATCAACCACAAGATCAAATGGAGAAATTGCCACCCAAGAATACTATTTCTAGAATTCTGATTAGCTATAATAATATAAAATGCCCTCTGAATGGCAAGATACAACACAACCTCCCTAGTAGAAAGGGAGGAGGATTTATGAGATGATAATTTTTATTGAACAGCTACATTTCTCAAAACTTGAGCTGCCCTGTAGAAATATGAATCGCACAAGCTATAGCAATTGTGCAATCTCAAATCAATCATGTCAGGTCTTGTATTAATAACAAACTAATGTAGACTTCTGATAGCTGCTATCTAATAGTAATTTGCCCTCTGAAAATGCAAGATATAAAACCTCCCTGGTAGAAGGGAGGGAGGATGCGATTACCTTTCTGCTGAGCAATAAATTACTCAAAACTTGAGCTGCCCTGTACAAATATAAAAGTCACACGAGCTAGCATGGTACATGCAAGAAAAGGCTGTGAACCTTTCACAAGCTCTTTCTTTCACAACTTCTCCAGAATCTTTCCAGTAGGTGGTTGGTGGCACCATTTCACTGTGCAAATTACATTTATTCCTCTAGAGCCTAAAAGAGAAGAAACGCTCTAATACACCATGCTTTAAGTTGTCAAGCCATCAGGCAAGTTCCCTTGTGCAGCACCCAGAACAAGTCCACCAACATCAGGGAAAGTCTCATAGCCAGGGAGAGCCCCTAAGGTACCATCATCATTAACTCGAACAGGATAGGGAAGAAGATGGGCCCTCATATCAGTTACCTCTTCTGCAATATACTGCTCCCAGTTTGCTTGTGCCATCTCATTTACTCTCTGTACGCACTCTAGGCTCTCTGGGTTGGTAAAGGCAGGTTCTAGTACACCCAAATGCTCTGCCCACAGTGACATCCTGTGACCGTACACCTGCATAAATCACCAAATTTTCAGATGACGGCTAACAGGCACCCAGCTTTGTCAGCAATTGTGGGTTTCCCACCAAAGTGCCTTTGTTTCACATTATGCAAACCACATCCCCTCCCTCCAAAACCAAGTTATAACACTAGATTTCCCCTTGCAATAGTTGGATGATGTAGACATGATTTGCTTTGCATGGCTAACCTGACCAAGGGGTCGCCCATTCTTTTGTGCCCATGTGAAGTGTGGCTGGTACCCTCCCATGGCAATCTCTGTGTCCCGAGATCCATCCATGGACCGCTGATTGATATTGGCTGACCCACAAATGACATACTCATCATCCACTACCATCCCTTTAGCATGCACATATATCATGAACCGCCTGTTCTTTTGCGCCAAAGCCTGCAATCACAAGCTACAATCTGTTATGGCATTTTCTAAACCCTAGTTTTGGTGCCAGAAAAAATTACCTCACATTACCCATTTGTGATATTACCCAGATCCTACACAAAAATATGTACTAAAGACACACAAGACTAGACTTACTTGCTTTGAGTTTGCAGGTGGGGGTTCTTGTGGAGTTGGCTCCACTGAAGTCTGTACTTCACGGTTGCCAAGACAATAGAAATTCAAGAACTCCTGAGGATGGCACTTTCCAAGAAGACCCATCTCGCGCAATGCATTGGCAATTACTCCATACATCATCTTCATTGTTTGTGCCTTGATCCATCACACATTGCATGAATGCTACAATCTTAAGAGTTGTTGCTCACCGCACCAAGTGATCACTCATGCTAAATCTATGGCCATGTACAAATGCTTGGAACTGAACTCCAACATGGGGTAGATAATATCTACAGCATGACCAAAATAACTACATGAGATTGCAGACATGATGTTTTGCATTGACTAGGTCTAACATGATGTGGGCATATGATCACTCTCAGGTTGCAAGTGGAAACTCCAACAAATGTTGATACTTTTAGGACTCCTTTCACTCCATGGGAACAACTTAATAAGCCATAGTAACATTTCAGGAGGATAACAACAGAAACACATGAATAGAAGGTACCCTCCCTCTGTACTTAAGGATTTTGGACTTCAATTACTAAGGGATATGCTGAAAGCCTCTACCTGAAAGTAGAGGATCTCTTGCACGGCAGCGCTGTCAGGAACACCCTCAGGCCACATAGGTATGATGACATACACAGCAAATCGCTCACCAGCCTTTATCTTGCTAGCAATTTTCAATGCCAATTCCATGGGAATTAGCTGATTTGCACCTGTTGTCAACAGAAACCCCAAGATTAAGTAGACTTTGGTGATGCAAATGACCAGACTGCAGACTAAAGGATTTCTTTTGCTAGAAATTGCCTAGATTAGCCACCTCCCTTGTCTTGCGCATTGGATGACTCTACCCCAAGATGGTGACATACTGCCATACAACTTTCCCTTTTTCCTATAAGCTCATTAGTGCTAAACTCTAGTCATACCTTATTAACTGGCATCAACAAACCAATTCAAGTATGGAAGGAACGAAAATCCAGAAAGCTGTATGTTCTCCCATATGAGAACCCTAAAAACTGTGTTGGGTACACCAAAGAGGGAGCAATGATTATTATAGTTCACCAGCATTAACGTAATCTGGCCAATTGTATGAAGATCCGATGAAGTACTGGTTCTCAATATACACAAAGTGTTGTGCAGAACGAATGGCTTTGATGTATGCCATTTGGATGCTGATATCAATCGCTATGTTCTTTCCCCATATCAGGTGCTGATTCACCAACACCCACCCAGATCTTAAGAAGGTAGCCTAAATGGGTCTACTACCAGCTCATGCATGGGAGGCAAAGACAACATCAAGATGAAAGGCTAGGAAACTTGCAACATGTGTTCTTATGGAATGCAAGCGCCACTACATGCTGACCCATGATTAACCTCTAGCCCCTTGTGGTTTAGGTGTTATTTATAGCAAAAGCATCAACTCCATGAGATCAACAAGCCCAGCCAGGCCTCAATTTCAATTGATTCTGATCTCAAAAAGGAGAGTTGTTTTAGAATGTATGTGTCAATAATGTTGAGAAGAAGTTGGTTTTCTCTTGCAAACTCAAAGCACCTACAATCTGAGGAAATATTGTTGTTGCAATCAGCACTGAAGTCCTTTGACATCCTAACACATCATTTACCTGTTTTTCTGCTTCTACAACACCCTTCGGGAATCCTCTTGCTGACCCTGAATCAATGGATCGGAAAACCTGTAAAGGCATCCAAATCTCAGCACTAAAGTCCCAATAGATTCAAAGCAGACATCTTGATCATCAACCAAGCACACTAGTTGCAGAGGCCAGAGCATGATCTCAATCAATGTTCAAAACTCAACACCTTCCCTAGCTTATTATGATAGATAATTCTCCCAGTCACCAAGTAAGTACCTGAACATGCCAAGTGTTCTTGGCATCATGCTCTGTCACATACAAGTTGGGGTCCCCTTCAGGAGGTTGAGGTTGTTTGGGGCTCAAAATCCACGAGATTCTCTCCAGTTGAATCAGTTCATCATCATGCCAATGTGTGGCCTTTTTCCACCGCTGCTCAAAGTTGGTAAGGATGTCATAAGCTGCTGGGCCCTCAATTTTGCAGTGCCAATCATGCCAGGGTTGCCTTGGCCCTCCTGCTTCTGCCATTGTCTGTTGTTACAAGTGGCTCTGCAGATGTAAGAGTTCTTATCCAAAATCACAGCTTTTGGGTCTTTATATTTACTCATTGATCCACAGCCAGAACATGCAAAACTTACAGATCTTCAGGTTTCTCTGAAATCAAACTCCATGAACCTGTGGATCTAAACCACACTTATAGTAGAGGTGAACATGTTAGCACATTCCAAGAAACTAGTCAAAGTACCCCTAAATACTGGTCACCACAAAATTGAAGCTCTCTAGTCAGAATCCCTGAGGAAGAGGAAAGAGGGGCAACTTCCACATCTACGGAGTGACCTAGGAGACAAGAAGCTGACCGAGAAGGTGGGATCGTGGTAATCATTTTTGTGTAGAGTTTGCAGAGTTGCAAACAGAGAATGGGTTGGCGTGTCCCACCGACCATCACACAGATCTAGACCTCCAATGAAGGAAGTTAGCTTTCTCGAACTGCCTCCTGTACCTTGAGTGTCCATGATGACAAGTTTCTGATGATGGGTGTAAAGAGTTCCAACAACCTGCAATTTGCCCGCCCTCATCATGAAAAGCAAGTAAGTACATAAGGATTTTATCAAAGCTAAAAAGTCACAGCATAAAAGCATCCAGAAACTGGAGAGATTTTGAATACAAGGCTCTTCTTTTTCCCCCCAAAGCTTGCACTTTTGGAAGTTAACTGTTGATTTCATATGCTCTGTTCCTACAGCTTCAGTTGGTTGTTAGCTCCTATTTCGACTTTCCAGTGCAGGGATAAATTCAAGTTCACCTGTTGCCTGAACCAGCTGAGCTTGCTATCACCATAACGTGGTGCGAGCACACAGCGCACAGCAGTGTTCTTGAAATACCGCTTGGTATCTTCATCATGCACACCCATTAAACCCTCCTGCAAACATGAACAAATTTCTGTGACTTGGTTACAGTAGAGTGGCCTCTTATCAGCATTGGCCCATTCTTATGGACCCATGTAGAGTAGGAGGAAAGTCACACCTATAGAACTTGAAAGGCTCATTCTCTCTACAAAGAGCTGAAACACTGCCACCAATGAGTGGTGAGTTAGGAAGGAATCCTTTCTGTCAAGGATCTATAGAATCTGTTGAGTCTGATACAACAGCAGCAAGGAGAATTGCCCAAGCACACATCCTCTTGCAGCATCCAGACTTCCAGCATGGACTTGCACATAAGTAATACCACAGAGAGCCATCCACATCATCTCTTCATCTTTTCTGTTGAAGGGGTATGTGAGAAGTAACAAGAGCACCTACATTTTTTATCATGATATTGTTGTGTGATGTTTTGTCATCCCAAGCCAGCACCAGAACACGCACACCCTCTGCCGACTTTCTCTTCAAGAGCTCGCCCAGTGTCAAGTTACCACCTTCAGGAATCTGTCTGGAGGTATCACGCAGTAACTTGACTTGGTGGTAGATGGACCATCCTGCTATGTACACCATATGGTGTGCGTCCAGGATTGCTGTGCACAATTCTTCCCAGCAGCGGTGTTGGTGAAATTTAACACCATCTTCAAGCATCACCTCAGGAAGTGAGCCATCAAAGATGTGTGCATCTTGGTAAAGTGTAAGATCACACCCCTTACGGCATGGGAAGTAGGTGTCTGGTACCATGTGATTATCATGCCCATCGCCACCCACCCCTCGTGTGAACAGTGGGTCATTTTGAACAGGAGAGAAAACAAGCTTAAAGCGACATTGAGCACCCTCATGGCAGATATTGCCTGAAGAATTCAACACATCATGCCAGCCCTCAATAACCTGGCCATCTATGACCCGTTCAACAGGTATAGTCACTGAACCAATATATTGTGCACCCAACATATCATCATCTTTAATACTGATCTCAACAGCATCCACATAGTGTGCAACAGGAATCTTGAAGTGCTCGTTCCAAGTAGGGCTTGCATTATTAGATATGACTCGTGTCCGTGCCACCCGTGCACTGGCAAGCACCACAGAAGCATATGGGTCACTGGTAATGCCTTTTGGGTGATGTCCATGTGTGTGCTCCTTTGCCTTGTTTTTCATTCTGACAAAGGGAGTTTTACATGATGGTAAGAAGGAGAAGCATTGGCGGAGTCTCTCAGATGTCAGGTCCATGTTGGGAAGTCGCCTCGCCTCATACAACCACACATTCAGAGTTCCATGCAGCAGAGTCTTTTTGGTCATCATTTGCAGCATGGAGTCTGACTCCAAAGACACATCTGTGAAGTTGCCATCCGTCGCTGCTCCATTTGCAGCTGGCTGGCCTGTTCCAACCCCAAAACTCAATACCAACTCTTAGAATGAAACCATCCACAAAATCTTCCCTTCTAAAAACCTGCACTTGTAAGAACTGGTCACTCCTCACATAGAAAATTGCCCTCCCGCCCATCTGATCCCGATGCTCAGGAAACTGTGATAAAAAAGGGTTCAAGGTTAGGTTTGAAAAAGAAGAAGAAGAAGAAAAAGCCGTTTTGTCAACAACAACAGCCCGGGTGGTTCAACTGTGAGACCATCCAAATTCTTCACACACAAAATCTCTCTCTCAGATCCCGCGCATGCAGAGTACCTTTGTCTTTTGTTCAAAAAATTGAAAATTATCCTGAGGGGGGCGGGGGGGGGTGGATTTCTCAGCAGTGTCCTGCCGACCTGAGTGAAGCTCTGCAATCTTCTGGAGAGGAGACACATTGCTGTGTATGGGGCTGGCGTGCACACCAGCTACCGGTGTCCTATTCTGCTGCTGCTGATGTCCTCCTCCTGTTTCCGCTTGCGATTGTGGGCCTTCCGAGACCAATGGCGCATGATGATTTCTCCTCTCTCCCCTAGTACTCCCGTTCTGAGTACCACCACGCTCTCTATCCTCTCTTCCTTCTCCTGCTGCAGTTGCTGGTGTGTGCACCGGCCCTCCTCTGTCATCGTCTATCAGCTTGTCCGGAGCTGCTGGTTCATCCCACCCAGCAGCGCCTTCGGACATCTTGCTGAACCACACCACCCAGGTAGCTAGCGCTGTCTGTCCTTTCTCCAAAGCCCTAAAGCGAGAAATCTAGCGCACCCAAACTCAAGCTTCTATTGAGGAACTGAACTCCAAATTCTTTCACACTACTGATTCAACTCCTCATCCGAGATCACAAGTCCTACAAACATTTACAACAATTTTTGCTCAAGCTCGGGGGGCCCCCCAAAAAAAAAAAAACAAACAAACGAATTTTTTTCTGTTTTTGCTATGAACTCCAGCGACTAACTCCAGAGCTCAACAAACCACCCGACCCACAAATGGAAAAAACTCTTAGAAAAGAAAAACGGAGTTTCCTTTCTGTCTTTCAATGGCTGGCTACTATAAGGCAAAAACTGTCAATCTACCAAAACAAGACCCACCACCCAAGTCTTCAAAATTTTGCTACAACTCCTGAAACAAGTTCAAGACAAGGACAACAAATTTCTTTCAAAATCACGCGAAATTAGGAAGAAGTCAATCGCACAGGACAAATCTAACAAAGGAGGGTTGGCGAAACTACCCTATGCAACAAACAGCACAAAAGCTGACGAGCGAGGTGACTAACGAATAAAGAAGGGGAAAAACAAAACAAAACAACGGGTCTCGCCAAACTCCTGCTCACTTTCACAAACTTCCACGCAGCAGATGCGAGCGCGGCCACGATGAGGGCCCAGAACGACGACAACGCAGAGCTCGCGCTCCAGTGCCACTCCCACCGACCGGCGCTGAGAGAGCTTGGTGGCACCGGGAACCAAGTTCCCCGTAAGCTCCCACGTTGCTCGGAACGCCGTTCTCATCAAGTCCCCAGAAAAGGGAACCACTGTGGGAACGGGGATCATGAACACTTTAGTAAACTTGTACCTACCACTAAGACATTTTCCTCCAATCAGAGTTTTTTTATATTGCAATTGTCAAGACCAATTTTATTTTATTTATTTTAAAAATGGGGAATTTTTCATCATTTTGCACCCCAAAAAATTTCTTGGAAAAGGGATATTCTGTCACAAATTCTTTGATTTTTGGAAAAGCATTCATCAAAAAAAAATTAAAAAATCTTTATTTTAGGAATTGCCAAAAATTGCCTCAATTGCCTACAATATAAAAGGCTGCTTCTTAAAGAATTTTTTTTTTATTGAATATCATCAAATTTGGTAAAATATATTTATGGAGCACCATCACAAAAATTTGAGAAGAAAAAATCATTTTGTTAAGGGTTCTCAGTCAATGGTTTTTTCTAGGAATTTTTTGTTTGTAGCCAAAGTGGCAATCATCCATAGGAAGATGTTAAAAAAAGAAAAAAAAAGTGCCAAATTATTATCCTTAAGAAGTTTAGCCAAATATGGCTATAATCCAGATATGAGGTACAAATCTTTAATCATCTTTCTATATCTTTGGCTATACACTTTAAACCAAATATAAAAAATCTGGCAATTTTTTTTTAATCAATTTTTTTCCCCCTCAATTAAAAAACCACCAAAAGTCACTTCAATTTCCATTTTTTTATTTTTTAATTGGCAACTTCTAAATAAAGCCTTCTTTTGGGGGCCAAGGTCAAATTGCCATAAAATAGCAAAACCGATCCGTAAAGGCACTTTCGGAAATTTCCTAGTGTATTTGGAAGGCACCTTATACCCCACGGATATCCCTTATATGAAAGCCAACGGATCTTACATGTGGGTGGGATCTTATGCCTATATATTCTCAGCTCTTAAAGGAGTAGGCATAAGAGCCCCTACACCCTACTAGCCCCTTGTGATCTACCTACCTATGTCATCTACCTTGTATTTTAAGATGGGTTAAAATAGTGTCCCTTAAGATCCCTTAATTGGTCTTCCCTAATTTGCTTTTTTGAGGGATGTAGGCCCCAAAAATTAGAGGAGAGGTCCACATGAGCAAGTAGGCCTTCCATAGTGTGAAGTACAAAATGTGTTTTTTTAATAGGAAAATCTAGTGGAAGATGTTGGGTTAGGGTTTAGGTAAAACCCTAGCTAGGTACAAGGCAAAGTGTGGAAGGTCTGTTGGATTCAACCCTAAACCCTAAACCCTAAAACTTCCAAGAGGAGAGAGAGAGAGGTGCTTTCCAATCTAAGGAAAATAAGCAATGCAAGAGTATTCTATTTTTTTATGCCCCTAGGTTAATAATATTAGGTCTATTTTTTATTATATGAGGAGATTTTTGAAAGATGATCTTTTTTTGGGTGCTTGTGTTGTTGAAACTTGAGATTAGTTAATGGAGTTATAATAATATCTTGAACGATTTTTGGTTTCTTTTAGAGGATTTTTCTGAAGATTATTATATTTTTGCATGGTGAAATATTTGAATTTTCATAATTCTTCTTTTGCATTACCTATATTGTGTGTGTACCTATTTTGATGCTTCTATTAATTAGTTTGGGGTTCATTACTTTTTTTAAAAATTAAATTAATCTTTCTTCTTCTTTTTTTCCTTTTTTGCAATGAGCCACTTTGATAGACCCTTCGGAATCAAATTTGAAAGTTTGGACACCCCTCACTCAAAAAGAAGTTTGAGCTTTGAACTACCAAAATAGAATTATAGAAGTGCTTCCTTTGACCCACCTATGTATGTTTGTGAAAGCTCAACTTTGGGCAAAGATTATGAGATAAACGTGGTGCTATTGGGAACATTTTGAAGGAATGCATTGAGAACTTGATGTGAACACATTGAGAACAAATTTGGTTCCCTATTTTTAGTGGTATCAATTAGTTGTGGCGGTAAGTTGCCTTCTCATTAGAGTTATCTGGAAAGTCGCCCTGTCTTTGGGCCTGCTTTCACCCCCTATCCCCTCTTTCAGTGTTATCCGCAAAGTAAGGATATTTTATTAGATCTCAGTATCAAATGCTGAAACTCAGCATTTTAATGCGCAAGGTTCGAGAGAATCATAGTACTTGTACAAGTAGGAGCAGTGAATATATATGTAGCAGCAGTGGATGCGCAAGGAAAAAGGAAAGACAGGATGAAACTCAGTTTACCACCAAAATTGCTGGAAAAAACTTAGTAATTCGGGTCCCTGTTATTTCGCTTTGTAAAATTTTCATTCCCAGTTACCTGTTTGATGGCCTATTATGCTGAAACTGGCCGTTCTCACCCCCTAATCGCAAGACTTTACAGAAAACTCTATTGAATGCATGAAATTTTTGTTCGTAAAAATGTCTCTCACCATTTTAGACCTCGGCTAACACCCCTTCCTAAAGGGGTGAATAGCTATTGGCATCTTATGGTCAGGATGCCAATACAGCTTTGAAAAATGCAAAATGCTAGAGAGATAACGATGATACCATAGCCTAGGATCAGCTTCAACATTGACAAAAACAAATCATTTGAATTTATTCTATTACCCTAAACCCAATAATTTCACTCCTTTTATTGTCATATAAGGAGTGAAATTATTTCGATGTAGCGCGTGATAATTATGATGTTTCTCAACATCTGAGCTTCATATTTTCATAAAAAATCATTAAGAATGTTCGCCCAAAACACATAGTGAAAGATGTTTACAAGAGAGTTAATAGGCCCACTTTACACTAGGAGTCAAGGCTGAAAAAACTTGGGGCCAAGTTTGAGCATTTTTGGCTTGTGAATTGGCCCCCAAGTTACTAATGAATGTTTCTACATTGACATCACGATATTAATAAATGCTGGAACATTGGCCCCAAGGGTTGCAAATTGGCTTCCCAAATTCGATGGTATCTCTTTTTCTTTTTATTTTGCCTTGGGGGCCAATACAAGGCCAAAAGTTGTTCAGCATTTATTAGTAACTTGGGGTAGATTGAAAAAAAAAAAATTATATTTTAGCCTTCACTCCTAATGTAAAGCCCTTGGGGCTGATTTCAACTTTTGCACCAATAGGAATGCTTGATTTGAGTTGAACATTGGCCTCGACTCCTAGTGTAAAATGGGCCTTTATAAGTTCACAATTCATGGGGATGGTCATTAAGTGAGAAATCAATTATTTATGCTAAGCAATAACAAGACCTAACTTCCTTAGTAGTATGCTAATAGTACCTTAATGGAATCATATGTGTTTTGTCTAATAGTGTAGACAAAGCCAGACCAACTCCATGTGCACATTCATAGCCAAAGTGTTCATTGTTAAGGGTACCATAAGATTGAAAGTTGTAAGTTGTAATGTGTAACACTCCAAACTCCAAACATCCAAATAATCTGAAGGAGTGGAAACCTAGTTTATTAGACAAAAACTTCTTTGTACATATTAACCTTCTTTTTTTTTTTAATTGGTCAAATTTAGCCCAAAAAGAGAAATTGAAAATTGAAACTGAAAATGAACTGGTTTTTGGAGGTTTTCAATCATCAGAAGTTAGAAAAAATATATATTAAATATTAAAAATCTCCAGATCTTTATATTTGGTTTTCCATGTGCATGTAGCCAAAAACATAAAAGGATGATCAAAGATCTACATTTCAGATATTATTTATAGTTAGATTTTGTTAAAATCTTCTTAGGGATGATTATCACACTTTCTACATCTTGCTATGAATGGTGGTCACTTTGACTACAAACAAAAATTCTTATAAAAAACATGCTTTAAATTTGTAAGCACTTCAAAAAAAAGTATGATATTTTTTTTAATTGTTAAAGGAACCCATATTGTGCAAGATTTCCTCTTCAAAACATAAGGTGCCTCCTCCCTTTTTTTTGTGGTAAGTAAGGCCCTAGGAGAAGGGCTAACTCTGGTAAGGGGCTCACTCACATGAGACAAAGCCAAACATAGCCCTTGTTATGGTAATGTCCTCCCTTCAATGCCTCGCCTTGCATTAATAATAAGCACATAATTTATTATTTTCATCGTAATACAACAATATTTGCCAAATTTCACCCCCAAATTAAAGGCAAGGCATTCATAATCATTCATAAATGTGTTTTAACATGGTAAATGCCTCTTCTTTTCTACAATGAAAAAAGTACTCCGAGTTCTACAAAGGTTTCTACAAAAACAAAACATAAGGAGTTTAAAATGTCAAAGATGACATCTAGAACTGAACTTAAGTCAAGCTAAAAGCAATTACAAAGCTCAATGAATAACCTTCATGGTTAAATAGAAGGTAAATATTAGTAGGAAGAGAGTTAAAGAACTCAAAACCATAAAATTGGCTAGAAGAAGAATCCAATCAAGGATTAGGTGGAAAACAAATTACAACACTATGTTGAAGGATTTTTTCATTGTAATTAGAGAAAATCTTAAAAGTACTTTAATCACAACTTTAGAAGATGAGAAGGGACAAATTGTCATTGAGTAGAAGGCCATGGAACAAGTTTGCATATAATTTATGGCAAATTGTTTAATATTCCAATGGAAACACATGAAGCTAAAGAATTGAGGACCATCATCTTACATTCAATCTTGGTGAAATTCATCATGGAACTAAAAACTAAAGATGTAAATGAGTTCCTAATTGAGTGGCTATGGGAAAAAAATCAGGTATGGATCATTAGCCCACCTTTTCTTACTAGGTAAAACACTCATTGTTAGTTTAGTGTTAACATCATCACAAATGTTTAGGGAGGACTATGAAAGATCTAAAAAGAAATGTAAAGTTGTATTGTGAAACTTTTTATTGTGACATAATGAAACATGCCACAAGGGCAAGGGTGTGATGGGAAGATGTGTGCATGTGTGTCTTAAAGTTTGGGGGGGTTTAAACATCACATTCCCCAAAGAGGCCATGGAAATTTTACTTTGCAAATGGGTTTTGTATGTATTAGAACCGAAAGAATCCAATTTGAATATTTTATTCAAATACATGTTGGAATGAAATATGCTTTTTTTAGTATATTTTATTAAGAATGTGAGCATATTGGTGGGCTATAAGGTTTAGACAAGGTAGCTTCGGAGTTTCAATTTTGAAAATTTACAAGCTTCACAAGAATGGGCTTAAGAATATAAAAAACATATAGGACCATAATTGAAAAAAAATTTGTTCAATGCGAAATGACAAAAATAATATTTGCTTTCAATGATGGAGAAAAGCGCATTTGGCAAGGGTTGGTCAAAAAATACTAAAATATTGCACCACATGAAAGTTATAGTAGCTAAGGAGACATACAACTCCAAATGAGTGGCTTGGTGTGTTTCAAGAAAAATCTGATGTACAATTGATTAGGTTTTCCTATAAAACCAAAAAAATCATGCTTACTTGTCAACAAAATCATAACATTCTTCCACTGGACAATACATACATGCTAATTCCAACCTCTTTAGATAATGGGCACTAGCTTTCTCTCCAAAATTCAATATCGGGAGCTAGGCTACCACTATTGTTCCATTTACTAATTTAATGGGGTGCCTCCCAAGTTAGAACTTTTTTTTCTTGTTCTCTTTTGCAATGAACCATTTTGATAAGCCCATCATACCCTAACCCCAAAAAAAATCAAAAAAAAACTTTGGAAGACCCTCAATTTTTTAAAAATAATGTGAAGATGTCATGCCTCCTTTTTGGCCCACCTATGTAGGTGAGAAGGGGAAAACTTTGGGCAAACCATATTGGATAAAAGTGTGATGCTATTGGGAACACCCTAGGGAAACACAAGACTTATATATATATATGCTAAAAATTACACTAATGGGCACATGAATGTCTTACAAAACTAAAAGATTAACAAAAAAAAAAGACTAAAATTCCTTCTTCACACATTGATTTGTGAAAAGCAAATAAAATGCAATTCCTATAAAATGGAGGAGTTTTAACTCAAATTGTAAAAAATTAAAAATTGAAATTTTTTCTGCATACACATGAAATAGATGCAACATCATAAACATGCATGCCTTCTCATATACAATTTTAGGGTTTAACAAGTATATTAATGGAAAACCACAAATAATTAGGTGGGGCAAGATAATCATTCATTTAGTCCATGATTTTTATACAACTTGAATCGGACCTAACTGATGTTTTTAATAGAAAATTTGGGATTTATTTTTAGTGTAAATTCAACTTTTAAGAAAATTATGTGGAAAAAAAATTTATATCACAAAATTGGGGGGAAAAAAAGACCTTTGGCTAAATCAGATTGAAAATTTCAGCTTTTGCTACTTCTAAAGTTGTAACTTTTGACACCATACCAACCCAAAAAACCCATTTCAACCAAAAAAAAACTAGTTCATGTTAGTTGCCAAAAGTAGGAAGATGATAACCAAAGCTGATTTTTATGTATAATAAAAAGTTGGAAAAACCATAATCCTAGCCAAGCCTAAACTTGTTTAGTATTGTATCTACGATTAATAATTGATATTTTTTTCAATGTAATAAAAATATTTAAAAATTAAAATAAACATAATATTAGTAGTTAAAATTTTGATCATTAAAAGGGTTAATTTTTTACTAAAAGAATACATTACTATTAAACAAGGAGTGAAACTTAGATTGCCACAAAAATCAATGTAATGTTAGTTTCACCTTTTTTTGTCCCTTAGATGTTTTCACTAGGATCTTGTGTGTACTATTGTTATAATTACATCAAATCTCATGCATTATATATTGTGATATTGAGTCCCAACATTGTATACCTACATTTAATAAAAAATTATACACTTTGCTCCTAATAATGTTTGAAGTTGAAAGAGGGGGTAGGGGGTGAAAGGAGGGCCCAAATACAAGGTTATTTTGTGGGCTTTTCTAATACTTCATTATTCCAAAAAAAGGTTCAATAGCCTCGATTTGAATATATGAAGATGTTAAAAATATAAGTATGATTATTTTTTTAAAATATTTTGAATTCATTGTGGTTACCCAATGGAATGGTCCATTGAATGGATTGGAATAGTACCCTAACACAATATGGAAAGAGTGGTGACAATTTTTTCAGAACTTGATTTTGCTAAAATCTATAGTTTAGAGTTGGATGGAATGCTTAAACTAGTGCATTTTTGTTGGTAGTGGCACATTGGTGTTAAAGGTAGCACTATCCTAACAACTTTTAAGTAGTTAGTTTAAGTGGTGAATCAAAACAAGCTCATTGGAACCAAAAGCATTACTTAATAAAAAGATTCAATGAACTTTATACTCAAGCATCAAATTTTCATACAATGCAATTTGAAAAAAAACTTATACAATTTGTTGTCAAATATATTGCTCATTGTTCCAATACTTTACCAATGGTGTGTTAACCAATGTTGAATACATATTCATTTTTGAAAGTACCTAATATTTCATGTTTCATATAAAAATGATCAAAATTTCACATTGAAATATGTTCATTATTTCATAGTTCAACATCTTTTTATTATAAACTACAACTTTATTTTGTAAATCATTTACATTGTATCACATTTGCACGTGGTAAAAGTCTTTTGAAATTCTTACATGTATTGGACATTTAAATGCATTACCGAAGCATTCAAATTAAACATTTAAAAAATAATGAATGTTTCATTTAGTGTGATTTACAATATCTTATCACCTAAATGTTTTTGATAATCAACAAATTTTTAACAAGAAAATGAAAACCTTTACAAATTGGACGTTATTTGACTCAACAATTGGTCAATTTCACAAGTCTTCAATTCAAATCAAAACCTAAAATTGAATTACCTATATCTTTAAAAGCTTAAATTAGCCCAATTTGGAATGATTGCCATAAATTTTACATTTCAAAACACAAAACATATGTAATACCAGACCTATAATTAATAATTGGCAATCCTTGCCCAAATAATTTATATTTTTCAAAAAATGGACTCTAATTGTCATTATTTGAATATTTGAAATTTTCAACAACATTCAATATCCTTTAATGGGTTATGAAAACATTGGGGTATCTTAGTGTTTTGGATAATCACCTTTAATGAACAAGTTCCCAAGTTCAATTTTCATGAAGTTCAACAAAGTGAAGGCATGCATTTTTTTCTTTTTTGAATGGCCCTCTTCAAAAATCGATTAATGTCGAACCTCAATTGTAGGTGCAATGTATAAGTTTCACCTCTTGTGTGTGTTTTGTGTGAAATTTTAGTTTATTCGATCTAACTTTGTGTTAAAAATGAATTATTAAAAAGAAAAAAAAAATCATACTTGTAAAGTCATCTTAAGCTTCAAATTACAATCCTTCCCTTTTGTCGACCTCATGTATGCTTAGATTCATGATAACCTTGGCCTCATGCTTTATATGGGTAAGGTTGAGAAGTGAAGAATACTTTCAAAATGCCAAGCTCAATTTTGATACTGCTTCATTGTAAAACCTTTATTTTGACAAAATCCCCACCTTAGGGTTTTACTTACACATAACCATTTTTTGTGACCTATTTAAACAATTTTGCAAATAATTTTTTAAGCAAGTTAAACAAACAATTATTAATTTTACCTTTGTCAATGTCAATTTCAATGCAAATTGATAATTAATAAAAAGACTTGAAATGTGAATCAATGGTTACAACTTGATTCCACTTTGAAAGAAGCCTTAGAAGAACATGTTACCATTTATGGGTGGAACAAATTGGGCCCATTCCATGTTACATAATGTTGTGAAGAAATATAAACACAACCAAAAAATGCTTCAAAGAACCAAATGGTCAAAAGGAAGGTGTGAACCAACATTGGGCAATTTTTCACAAACCCCTTCAATTATCAAATTGGTTTTAAATGTGAGAATTGGTGGATATTACATGGGTTGTGACAACTTAATCGATAATTGAATCCTAAGTTCTCACCAACGTGAGAATTGGGCCTTGAAAATTGAATGAACGTTTTAAAAATAAAAAAAGTGAAAATTGCATGGTTTTTTTTTTTTTTTTTTTTTTTTTTTTTTGGGTGAGGAAACCCAATTTTGATGAACATTTTTATAAAAAAAAGTGGGTTCTTTGACAAAACCCAATTTTGATTCTTAGGGGCAAATGCAAGTTTCAATTAGTCATTAGGTGGCTAGGATTAGGTCTAAGTTTTAGTTTAAGGATTTCTAAATTTCTTTGGATAGTGGTAAGAAAAAAAACATAAACATTCGTCCTCCAAAAATCATCTTGAAACCTTAAGAGTCTCAAAGCTCTTTGCAAGAACACAAATAATCCAATTGAAGAACAAGCAATGAACAACACAAGTTAAAGATTGCAATAGAAACAAAATGATTTTTCTCTTTTTCTACCAAATCACAAAAGAGTTGCCATGCAAACACAATACAACAAAGTATATGATCCCATAAAACACTTTACATCCTGATCTAGACAAGAAACAAAGAAACAACCTCTTTGTTGATCAATTGGCACTGATTAAGAAAATTCCATGACAATCAATTGGCACCAAAATTTCCAACACTAGTTTGGAAGCCTTGTAACTTCTTTTCTAGCTACAATAGCATAAGCACACAATAGAGATGCAAGCAACACCAAATTTTTGGCTTGCAAGATTGTTCTCGTAGCTCAAACTACCAAAACCCTTGATATGAAAGCTCAATTTTCAAAAGAAAAATCAATCATGCAAAATTTGAAACGTCCCAAAAAATTGGCTTGCTTCTTTGATACGTGCCTTGCCATCATCAACATGCACAGTTGTGCAATTTGTATGCACATCTCCTATTTCATGTGTGCGGCACTATCTCTCTCATGTAAGCATTGTCTCTCTTGTGTAAGTGTGTGAACAAAGCTCACGTTGCACACACACGCACACAAGCGTCCACTACAAGGCTATATGATAGACCATTGGTTACACAACCATGTATGAACAACAATCATTTCATTCCTTGCTATGTTAAAACCTAGACCTTTGAATAGAGATTTGGAAAGACTACATGAATATCACAACCTAGACCAATGGATTGAGTCTTGCGCAACACACGATTAAGCACAAAAATTTGATATCTGAGTTGTGAAAATCGAATGTGAAAACCAACAGTTATTGCATTTGTGAGAGCTTGCACATTTGAAAACCGGGTGATTAAGAAAAAAAGAAAAACCAAGAAATGCTGATACCCTGACCGGTTCTCACCAGCTCCCCCCCCCAAAAACAGGTTTTGGGAGAATCAGCTCTGTTCTGACAGTGCCATGTGAGAACCGGCAGTTCAGCCCCGACACTAGAGTGACAGAAAAGGCAACAATGGATGTTGTCTGTCATTATTAGACACCGATGGATGAGAATGCTATGAGAATCCTTGTGAGTAGTGGGCAATTCCACACTCAAACCAGCATCCAATGGATGAAGTGTCACTTGGTGAAACTCCTCCTAACCCCATTGGAGTCAGAGAACCTGGAGAGCTGGACCAGAACCACTTATAAACCAGCCTCAAAGCCATCAGAACCAGCCAACAATGCTTTTGGAGACACAAGGAGGGGGGTTCTTCTAGTACCAAAGAAGAAGCTCTGAGCAAAGGGCTACTAAATGGATGAAAGCAGCTGGTGACTGACTGACTGACTGACTGACAGACATGTACACATGGCCCTAACATCCAAAGTCAATTCATTGGTCCCGTCATATGGATGGGTAATAGAATAGGGGGTCATTCCACTTCATAACCCACTTGCTTCAAGTGGCATATCTATAGCGGCGAATTGCATATCTTTTGTGACTCATTGGTTACCCATAGTTGAATAGCACAGGTTCAACAACAAAAATAAATAAATAAAAAATAAAAAATTATTTATATATATATATATATATATTCCTTTTTCAGACATGCTAAATTTTTTCAAAAAAATTTTTTTATAGAAGATTTTTTTTTTTTTTTTAGTGAAAGAAAATAAGTGTCTTTAGAAATATTCAGGAATATTCTATTTGCCGAAATGAAATGTTCAAATTTTAAATAATTATTTGGCAGAGACCTAGGTGAACCGGCTATTCAAACTACCGTATATGATGTTTATGCATAAAGCCAGCCCTGCATAACCCACCCTCCGATGTCCTTGTGCTCATTTTTCACTTGCAGTGTGCAATTGGATGAAATTTTTTTTAAGAAAAAAGGATTTTGTGATGTAGACAAAGTGGCAATTATCCAGAAAATATTTTTAGCCAAATTTGGCTACATACTAGAAATTAAAGTAGAGGCTTTGGCAACTCAAAGGAGCTGAGAGTTTTCTGAGAGTTTTTGGCAACCCAAAGAAAGGACCTTTTTTTTTTTTTTTTTTTTTGGAGTGGGCATGTGTACCACAGCACCAAAAGAAAGAAGGGCACAATTTGAAGTTTAGAAGAGAAGAACAATACTACTTCCCTAAAGGACAAATGATAACTGGAGTTCTTGTGTGAAGAAGCCTGCATAATTTAGTGAAGGCTTTTTTGTACAAAATTTTCTTCAAAACCCAAAGACAAGAATAATCCCAAAAATTAAAAAAATCCATTGAAAATAAAAATTTCATAACAGACGAATTTTTTTGGGTAGGTATGAAATTTTGGCAACGGGCAGGGGTTTGCTCTTCTCTCTCTTCTCTCTCTCTCTCCAATTCCTCTCTCTCCTCTCTCTCTCTCTCTCTCTGGAAAAACAACGCACGTAGTCGTGGGGGCGTGTTGTTGGTTTTGGATTTTGCTGCTTGCAAGCTCCGATATCGTCGCTCGCTCGCGTGCACCATCTCCCCTCAGATCCACGCTTTGCTCCTCCCACAGATCCGCAGTCTTCATCCAATGCGGATCCGTAAGCAACTAGAGCAGCGGGATCTGATGCCCGGCGCCGCCTTCACCTCCGGTTTGCATCTGCTGGCTGCAGCCATGACCGGTGCGGTGGCTGAAGAAGACGTTGATCTTCTGCAGCAGCTTGATCAAACTACAAGCAGCAGCGCCGGTGGTGGTGGTGGTGGCGAGGATGAAGAGGAGGAGGAGGAGGAGGAGGAGGAACCGCAGCTAGTCGAGGAGGATGAGAAGTTTGGTTATCGCGGTTTCGAGGAGGAGGAAGTCCAGGTGAAGGTGGCGGAGGGTGAGGCTAGTTCCTGCGTCTCTGATCATGATTTGGGCTGCAAGAGGAGGAGATTCAGGCTGCGACAGGGGAGAAGATCACAACAGTCTTCTATAATAGCTGCTGTGCAAGGTTCGGATTCCAACATCAAGCAGCTGTGGTTCTCTCCTCGCAAACAGGCCTCGGATTCGTCAGATCTCGATACCCGAAGCTGCTCGCTGCAACAGCAAACGCTCCATAGTTGTTCAGGAAGCTTTTCGCACAAAACGCCGCAGAGGCAACAGCAGCTGATCAATGGCAGCAGTACTAGCATCAACAGCAGCAGCGCCGCAGAGAAAGGTAAGGTATTGCTATAATCTTCCACGCTCTTTTTGTATACAGGTTTCTCATAACGTCTTGATCACAGTTTTCTTTTCTGCATGCGACTAGATCTCAACTGATCCAGGACGAACTTTTCCCTCCTACCGACAAAACCAGATTCCGAGTTTTGACGCCAAAATTTGTAGTTGTTGGAATAGAAACGAAAGAAGAACTAGGGTCCTGATCTGTTACTGCAGGATACGAAGAAGAAGAAGCTACTGCAACTGTATCGATCATGAATACATCCGGATCATTCCAAAGGATGCTGCAGCTCTTGCTGGATTGCCTTTGTTGGAATGGAAAATCCTTGAATCATCATGTCCTTCAAGTGGTAATTGCAGATCACATGTAGAAAGAAAGGGGAAAGACAAATGTTGGAGCTCAGATCCTTAATATAAATTGCTGAATAGAATAATTGCTGATCTGCGAGATCGGAATGGGCAGCTAATGGCAATAAGGGTTTGAAACAGATGATGAAACTATGGCAGGTGGTACCACAACAGGAACTCCAAAGCACTGTAATAAGGGTTCTTCTTCAGGGACAACAGATCAGTGTAGCAAGAGACAAAGAAGTGGTGCAAAAGTGCAAATTTATGATGACACAGTGCACATCCGAGTCAGGCATAATACCTTCTCCTGCAGTCCTGACTCAGATCCATTTCACGTGAGTATGGATTGTCCTATCAATTGCTTGTTCCTAATTTTCTTTTTTCAGTTGCAAGAAGTTAGGTCTAGGAACTGAAATTCACATGCAGAAAATTTTCAAATTTATGTAAAGATATAGCAGTATCTTTTTGGGGAGATTTTAAGAATTTGTGAATATTGCTGCTGGGATCTATCTATTGGCTATTCACAAGCAGGTGGATCATGCTGAACAACAACCAGCTTCAAAGAAGCTCAAACCTGCCCTGCAGCAAGAAAGGTTAGGAAATTTCTTTCCACAAATTACTCAGCGAAGGTATGTTGAGACCCTTCTTGCCTCAAAAACTCCGTTTTCACTTTAACAAAATCATTAAGCAGAAGGAAGTTCATGCATCACCATCATATTGAACTTATACGGAATTAGGTTGATTGATTGAATCTTGTGAGTTCTGAACAACATACTTGAATGTGTTTGTGAAATTTCAGTATGTGTTGTTGTTGGTGTGGCTGCTGTTGGCAGGTCTCGCAGGAAACAAAGACAAGCCAATCTTAAAACTGGTAAGCAGTTTTCACTATGAAATTGAAGTTTGGTTTTTGGGGCTGTTTCATGGGCCAATTGCAGTATGCACCTTCTCCATCTCTTCACTCAAATATTGGCACAAACCCATTCTTGTTGCAATTTCTAGACTGGAGCTGAAAATTATGTCCAACGCTTGACATAACATGAGCATGCATATCTACCTTAGACAGTGACAAGAAGCACCCTACTTAGGGTATGACAAACGATGATTTTCTGACAAGGCCATTTTGTATTTCTTAGAGGGAGATGAGAACTCCGGAGTTGGTGCTGAGCAATCATCAATTCTTTCTTCACAATTGCAAGCACAAGTGAAACCTCCTTCACCACTGCCCCCAGATCACCCTTCCAACCATTCAAAAGAAAGTCTTCTGCACTCAGTTTACCAGGTCTTTCTGCAAGCCGGCAAGGCAGGCCTTACTGCACGAGAAGCTGCTTCTCGTGTTGTGGAGCAAAGCTTTCCTGGACTTCACCAAGGTGGAGTTACAGGCCGTGTGCAAGTGGGGAAGCTCTTACGCAGCTCTCCCTTCTTCATGGAACTTGAGGAGGGACGGTTTGCACTCTTCAGTGCTGTAATCCACAGCAATGAAGAAAACCTGGCCAAATCAGAGGCAGAACAACCACCTCCAAAGAAAATCAGAAAAAAGGGGACATGGGGGGCAGGAGGAGGCATGTCACCATTGCATAAAGTTGAGGTAGACGATGGTATGCCAGCGGACATAAAGATGGATGTAGACAAATCATGTGTGGAGAAAAAAACAATGGTGCAACAGAAGAAGAGTAAAAGAAAATTGATCCAGTTGACACAAGAAGGTGTTGTGGGGCTTGGAGAGCAGTGCAAGAGAAGTGATGGTAAATCTTGGCACTGTCCACTGCGTGCAAGGTTGGGTTATCAATTGTGCGATTATCACCTCGATAAATTACGCACCAAACTGCCTACTAATCCCCCAAAGAAGTCAAACCCCACTATTGTCAACAAACAGCAAAAGTCAATTAGGCCTACTGCAGATGATTCATGGCTGGTGCCCAAAAAGTCAGTATGGCAAGGCCATGATCACCATTTACTCGAAGCACTAGGCTGAAAAGTGAGGACTGCTTTCTCAGGTCCTGCCTCCATAGGAGGGCTGATTCTTTGTAGGGTTGTAGAGGAAACTCCCAATTTTTTTTTCAGGCTGCATGAATGTGTGCTTTCATCTAAGCAAAAGTAGACAATGCAACTTGTACAGCCATTTAGTTCCATGGTTCCATATTTGTCAATCAAAGTTTATCAATTGTAGCCATGTGTACAACAAAATCCAGCAATGGGCATGAAGATATTTGGACTCTTTACAAGTTGCTTCTTGAGTGTTGTTATGTAACCTCAAAAGGCCCGAGTCTTCCTTCCTATTGTGGCAGAAAGAAATTGTCTTCTGTGCAATTGTTTCCCCAAAAGTTTTTTGACCAGAATGTTACATACCCATGACCTTGTGGAGCTGATCAAGTTGACGTTGAGGAGCAAAACTCTTGTAAGCTTCATTCAGACAAAGAGAAATCTTTATAAGCAAAAATCTTCATTATGTGAGAACTTTGTTACCTTCTTGGGAAAAAAATCCAATACTGCCTAAAGCAAAGCTTTACAACTCACTGGATGTTGTACAATCCTAGAAACCTTAGAAGTGGGTTTGCAGGTCAGAAATACTGACACTTAAGCAGGTCCTCTAGCAGATGAGGGAATATCAGTCCAGAGGTGCGATGAATGGAAGAATACCTCAAAATGGTGCAGGCAACTACAATGGAGCCTGAAAAGAAAGCAAGGAGAGAGGCAAGGTGCAAGCACCACTAACAAAGAAAAGTGTGAAAGCCAAGATTCAATCTGTGAAGCATCTCTCTCAAAGAGGCATCTCTTTCTCTCTCTCTCTCTCTCTCTCTAGTAAAAAGCACTGCTGGTGAGGAAGGGAATGATGGAGCTCATCCTTTTAGGGTTAGGGTTTAGGTTGCAAGTTACAACCCATATAACCTTCAAACCTCTGTCTCATTTGCAACCTACTAGTTACCACAAGGTACCACCCTGGGCTCTCATTGGCCCAATGATTCTGTAACCCTAGATGCGGCTTTGATGGTTATGTCTGGTAACCTGTGTGCTCTCACCGGTTACCTTGCAGTACCTTGGCGGCTTTCTATTCGGCATGGAATTTTTAATGCCTAGTTCCATGCAACTTTGTTACCCTAATTTTAGAAATGCTGGAATTTTCAGAAAAACATTTTTTTCTCAAAAAACATTTTTTTTGCAAAAGAAAATAGATAATCTTTTGGAATATTATGAGTATGATATTTTTTGAAATGGAGTCTTGAAAATTAATTAATTAGGGTAGACAAGGCCATCATTGATCGAATGTCTATGATCAAACATTTATTTATATTTTATTCATATGTGCTTCATTTTGAGTGATTCAAAATGTTATGGGAGCACTACATCCAACTCTAGAAATCATCTTTGAAGTGCAAAAGAAAAGGAGTAATGAAAAAATAATAAGAAGAAAAATAAGCTTTCCAACTTACAAAACATGTTTTTTTTTTCTTCTTCTCTTTGGACCTCTCCTACTTTCAAACCTCATAACTTTCTTATTTCTTATTCATTTTAGATCTAAAGTGCTATAGAAGTGTCACCTAAAGTTTTCCAAATGATCTTTGAACTCTAATACCAACATACAAGGAATTTTTTGCGTGTTTGGGAATTAGCTTTGGATCGACTTTGGTTATGTTTTGTGGTTTGTTTTTTTAGTTATGGACCCCATTAATTTTGGGGGGCCATAACATTCTCATTTTTAATCCATTTTCAACATTGTTAATGTGTTAGATGCGCCAAAAGGAGGGGTTCAAGTTTTGTTTGGACACTAGAAACAATGGAGCCCTCCCCTTGGATTCGACCTACTTTGAATGCTTAAATGTGTAATCACTAGCCGGTCTACCCTATTTTACAAACATGTGTTGAAGTCCAAGATCTCAGTTTAAAGAACTCTTATCCACATTTTGTCAAGAGGTAATGTCATTGACCAATGTTGTTTGATTGATAGGCTTATCAAGTAGATAGGCTAATGACCAAACACTTAAGCACTCATTAAACTTTTAATTTTTACATGTTGTTCCTTTGTGTCTAGCCTTCAAAGAGAACATGTAAAGATTTTGTCGATGCACCCATGTTTGTTTAGATTATTCAAATTTGTTGATAAATGTGGAAGATATGGCTTCCCAAAGTAGTAGGGCACCTTAACGTGGAGTAAATGGAAAGTCCAACATTGGCATGTGGACGACTTCTATTACCAAAATGTATGAAGGTGGAAATCATTCTACTTTTTAAATTTAACATTCACATCATTCACGTGGCCCAAATCTAATTTCAAAACGGGGTTGAGTGATCTATGGTGAAGAGGGGACAAATGGGTTCCATTCAATACCTAAAATCTTGTTGGGCAATGTGGGTTGGTGCCATCATCTTCATGATGGTGTTGATGTTGTTTTTGCATTGCTCTCCTTTTGTAATCATGTTTGTAATGTTGGTGTTTTGTTGCTCAAGTTTGTATGTATTTCCCCTTTGTTCAAGTTTGTTGTCCTTCCTTTTCAATTGTGTTCCCTTTTATCTTTGTGTTTGTTCCTTTTGTCTTTTGTTCATCTTGTTTTCCTCCCTTTTTACTTGTGCACATGGTCGTCTCCCTTCGATCATGTTCAAGGTGTTAAGCTATTGGTGTTCATGTGAGTACAAGTGTTTTTCTTAGTTTTGACTATGTTCAAGTTCGTGCCTTTTTAATTATGTTCATACTTGTTAATTATTGTGTTGTTAGTGTTGGTGTTCCTATTCATGATCTTTTTTGTTTTCACCATGTTCATTAATTGCTTGGTCTTCATTGAATTCATAGGCATGTTTGATAACCTCCTAATCTTCATTATGTTTAATTAACCTTCTGGTCATCACTATCTTTATAATCCTTTTGATTTCGAGTTCAAGGTCTTCCTTGTATTCGTCATGTGCATAATGCTCCTTTTCCTTCATTTCTTGGTATTCATGGTGTTCTTCTCATCTCCCTTCACCCTTCCCTTTCACTTTGTTAATCATCAAATTGTTAGGACTTGCCCTACAACTTGCATTGTGATTCTTTTGAACTTTTTCTAACTAGTTTTTTTAACTTTTAATGTGATGCCAAGGTTCACACCTATGTACCTTAGTGGATGAGCTTGTAAACTTATCTAAAAGTTACAATAACATATATTACATTAATATGAATTCTTCTTTTACTTGAATTTCAAAGCAACTTTGAATTATTTACTCAACCACAATCAATGAATCAACAACCCATATAGCCTCGTTTTTATCTCTTCCTTGAATTGCTTATGTTTTTTTCTTAAATCTACTATTTCCTTCTCCATGGTTTATATAAACAACGATTAGTCCAAAGGTTTGTTTACCCTCCAACTAACATGGTCTTGTTTTTTTTTTTATAAATATTTTTAACTATCTTATCCATTTTTGAATGTTGTTAAATGTGGGATTTGAAGCACTTCATATATGTAAAGATAAAAATGCATGCAATGTATGTAGAGGCAATGTGATCATGTATAATCGAAACATTGTTGTCCATAGTTCATTAGTCCAATGAAGCATTGTATCGATCATTATTTCAATTCATGTCCTTTTAACCTTAAACTCCAACAAATGAAAGGAGTGCATTCAAGTCTTTCGAGAATTATGCCCTTCTCCTTTTTATATAAGTTAACCATGAAATTAAGATATGTGTTAAGTCAAATATGTAATAAATGTATTTTTTTAGTGTTTTAATTTTAAAAATCCAATAAAAAAATTATAAAAGGTCTTTCCACATTAAATTCATGTTTATTGTTGATGTGTAAAATATGGGTGTGGATCTCAAGTTGCAATACATTATAGCATAATGAAATATGTAAAACCCAACTCTCTTTGTACTCCTTGTTATTCATAAGACCACAAACTGTTGTATTTAGTTCAATAGTGAAAAATCATTGTTGAACTTTGCATTGTAAACCTTGTTTATGCAATAAGTCCATATATCATCAAATCCATCTTTTAATTCCAGGTCTAATTTTGACTTTTCCACTTTATGTTTCAATATAGTTGCACTATAAATTTAAAATTTTAAGAAAGTTTGGAGTGAAGATCATTTAACACATTTGTTACTAGTGAAAACATGTTTTGAATAATTGAAAGAAGTGTAATCAAATTGTTTTTTTGTTTTTGCAAAGGACGATGATTTTTTTGATATGTTATATTAATGGTATCCTTAGGTTTTCATAATATCAACATGTGTGCAATTATTGATGTCAAAATGTTATCCATTGTTTATCATTTACCATCATGAAAAATCTTGTATTATGTAACCACTTTGTGACTACATGCAATTATCTATCATTTGCAATTATGTTTTATCATATCTACAACTATTCAACATACTTTTAAATTTGCTATTATTTTTGTGATTATGGTGCAATTAATAAATTGCACATCCTTTCATATTAACTAAATTCTTGGATTTTAATTTTAAATAGGCCTTTGTGTTCATTTAATCACAAAATTAGTTGTAATTTAGTTGATTATTATTGTGTGCATATACATTTAATGTACATTAAGGTATTTTTATTAAATTAAAAATATATTTAACTTGTATTCAATGTATATTAAACATATTTTAAGCACATTTAACATATTTAAGTGTATTTAGCTCATATTTCAAACATATTAAAATATTTAATTGGTATTCAAGGTATAGTGAACATATATTTGCTCATATTATCGGCATATTAGAATTAAATTTTGTCATTTTGGTTTTATATGATTTTTAAAAAAAATATGATTAAATTATAATTATGAGGTCATATTAATATGATATAATCATCATATTAAAAAATATTAATTATAGGTGAATTATTACTATCAGTTAATTGATTAGTTAACATAAATTTATGAAATAATCAATATTATTTAATTAATTCATTAAAATTTAAATAGTACTAACCAATATATAATAATTGGTTACTTAGTTAGTTATTTCACAATTTTTAATTGATTAATTAAATCATAAATCATAGATTTATACAATAATTCACAATTATTGATGAATTATTAACATTAATTAAATTTTTACTTGATAGGAAAAATGAAATAATATTTATTTAATTGATAAATTTTAAATAATTTAATAAGTAAATAACTTTATATTTATTAATTAATAATGAATTATATTTATTATTTATTAACTATTAATCTAAATTGATCAATTTAATTAATATAATTAATCACATGTAAAATAATCAGATAATTACCTATTTGGTTCTATAAGTTACAAAATTAAGAGCAAACACAAAGTATGTGGGATTAAAAAAATTATAAATGCAGCCCAATTTGCAATTAAGGTGTAACTAAAAAATTTAACCTATGTATTATATCCTTGTTTATCAATCTCACAAAATATATAAAATGATTTTTTTCTTTTTTTTCACATTAAAATACATGTCTCAATTTGGGATGAACTCAAAAAAGATTAATTCTAAAGGCATTTAACATAAAATAGAATAAAAATATTTACTTAACTACTTTTTAATTCACCTACCGTTATACCTTCTTACCTACTTGCTACCTAGGTAAGGAAGTAGGTAGGTAGGTAACCTAAATGGGTAGTTATGTCCTACATACCTTGTTTTATCTACTTATTTAATTAATTAATTAATTATTTTAATTTATGTTTTTTCCAAAGTTCAATTGATATGCCACATGACAATTGACAAGTGTGCCACATGTCACAATATGAGAGCATCTAAAATGAACAATCATAATAGAATATATATATGAAAATGCATAAATTATGGCATGTGGCAAAAATCAATTTTGCCACATGTATTAATATCAAAACATCCATAATGGATGATGGATATTTTAAAAAATTATTTTTAGTTTTCACTTTTTGGAAATGCACAAATTATGCCATGTGACAATGTGTGATTGGTTATTACAAAACTTGCACATTATGATAATTCGTTGCAAAAAATTATACAGTCAAAATATATGGTTAAACATATACCTCATCCATGTGCATTGTGTTGATGTCTTGCTTGATCATGATTTGCAACTAAATGTTCAGTGCAATTAAGCTTATGTAAATAATGGAATATTTAGTTGTTAAAAGTGATTTACAACTAATTTCTAGTTGCAAACCGAAACTAGAAATTAAGGTTTTTATACTAATGTGCCCATTCCAAGGTTTGTAAACCTCATGATATGTTAATATCATTGAAACTATGTATGTGTAAGCAATTTTTAATACACTTCCATGTTTTTTCCTCTTTAAGATTCTTTTCTATGATGAAGGTAATTAAGGCAATTGATTATCCTCAAATTGTCTTTTTTTCCCTATAAAATGGATGCATTAAAATACAAATCAAAGGGCAAACATTAACCCATATTTCAAGAACTACCATAGTACCTTTAACGTTTTGACATAAATTTTTTTTTTAAAAAATTGCCAAAATTTTGAAAAAATATTTATTATTTGTGCCAAATTTTTAATAAAATCAAAAGTTCAATTGTCAAGTTTTGAACCATAGACCTTTGATTACAATAACTTAAAATTGAGGCAATTTAGAGACATTATAATGTTCCATAACATTGACAAGACCATCTTTATTATTTTCTATAACCATTTCATGCTGAAAATTTCAAAATTAAAAAACCAAATGTTGAAGTTATGATTTCAAATTTAATTAATTATTCAACAATTTGTTGCCAAAATGGTAACTTGGTATTATGGTAGTATTTGAAGATCTTAAAGATATTGTTAATCTCCATCATGATCATGCAATATTTCGTACATGTCGCCAACTTTTGTCATTAAACAAGTGAGAGATTGAAATTATAGTGCAAGAAAAATTAAAAAATTATAGTTTAACGTGATTGACTTTGATGAGAATCTCAACACTCCAATTGACTGTAAAGTTGCAAGTTACAAACCATAGCTTTAACCTCAATAATAATCTATTAGTTAACATAAGGTACCACCCTTGGTTCTCATTCGCCAATTGATTATGTAACCTTTCACTTTTTGGATAAAAGTGTGATAGCCATTTTCTTCATGGATGAAAAAATGACATTTGATTAAACTCATTATGGTCAATTATATTTGGTAATTAACACCCTTTCGCTAATTACCTAATATTTTATGGTTTTCATGTGACATTTTAAATTGTTTTATAGTAACTCCAACAACATCATTAAAATGGTTTGTACAACACTTGTTCGATGAAGTTTCATGCCATAATGGTGTGAAAATGAAAATGTTCTTGCAAATGTGCATCAGATGACATGATTTCAAAAGCCTTGAAAATAAATTGTTTTTTGTTGGTTGACCAAAATGATTAACCAAATTTTGATTATTATCAATTGGCCCACATGTGGCATTTAAATGTTAATTCAATGTACAAAATTGGATAATTATTGTTCATGGGTGGGGGAGGGACAAACACTAATACTACCCTTGCATGTGGCAAATAGTGAAATCACTTTTGTTTCTAGTAAACCATAAACATTGTTATTTTTATAAGGCACAATGGATAGGTGTTCTTGAATCTACTTGACCTATATCCATTGTTCAAAATCCACATGCCCATTGTGCAAATCATGAAAACCATTGTATTATTATATGTGTTCATGGGTATATCTTATTACCATTGTATTTGTTTCCATGTCTGTTAAATTTTTTTGACTTGCCCAAATTTTCCAACCAAACACCTTACTTTGAAAACAATGGCTTATAATCAACACATTTCATAATTTTAGTTTTTCCATTTCATCATATTTTGACATTCACATTGGTGATGGCGCCAATTTAATATGGCATAATATTACCATGGCATTTTTAGAAATGTTGAATTACCCCT
>Ga0209611_10001667_pt1 | contig 38319 bp, 25 predicted proteins | sample S1TSphgellanicum_3_FD_187693 | JGI IMG/M metagenome (GOLD analysis project Ga0209611, IMG submission 187693) | Host-associated microbial communities from peat moss isolated from Minnesota, USA - S1T2_Fc - Sphagnum magellanicum MG (SPAdes) (version 2) | ecosystem: Host-associated > Plants > Peat...
AGGATAAATAAAACAAGGGGATGTGTCACACTATGGCCTTGCCATTTACATGAAAAAGTATCTTAAGGCAAAACAAAGAATTATGGAAACCCAAATATTTCACACTGCAAAAAAAAAAAAAAAAAACTTCAAAAAAATCCTCTAAAGGAAACCACAATAGTTCAAGATAGTATTATAACTCTGTAACTAAATTTCTCAAGTTTCAAACACAAGCCAAAATATCATGTTTTAAAAATCCTCATATAAAAATAAATAGACCTATTATTTATTTATTACCTAGGGGCCAAAATCCCCTTAAGCTAAGCTGCTATATAATGAATCTAAACACAATAATACCTTACCCTAAGCTCAGTTTCGTCATTAAATAAATCCTCAAAATAGTGAAATGAAATTTTGTGAAAATATGAAGTTAGTTGACATGTTGAAAATCATCATAATTATCATGGGCTACACTCTGAATAATTTCACTACTCAGCTCACAATATTATAATAAATGATGAAAAAATATATATATATTCAAATTTTCAAAATGAATTCATCATTACATTGTTTTTTCAAAGCCCATCATCTTTTTTCACTTTTTTTTCAGATGATATCACAAGAAATATTAATTATATATGATGGACTTTACGAGAACATGCACCAACACTTTATTTGTCCAGGTGCATATCAGATACTATGGATAACATTGCATCAAAGATCTTAAGTCTTATGTGGTCCAGCATCTTCAGCTGATGCCTAAGCCTCCCATTCCTTTTGCAACCTCTAAACTTGTCTCTTCCCCCCTCTACTTTACTTTTGTGACATCTAATGTTGCCTGCTTGTTTAGTTTGGATGTTCTTCAAAATTAGGTACCATCCTTGTTCCATCTTTCTTGGACTTTCTCTCAAAGCCCACTCAACACCATCTTAACTAGTCTTACCACATCAACTCACACAACAATAAGATACACCCCCTTCTCCCCCCCCCAAAAAAAAACGCTAACAAGGGTATTCTTGCATATGAAGTTAGGACGACAAAATTCCATCTCATTTGTATTTTGGGTTCACTTAACTAACACTCTTGCATTAAAAATTAGATAAACTTGATTCGCACCAAACACATAAAGCATATTACATGCTTGGCTTGGCAATTTCACTCAACTCACACTCTACTCAGTCAACATGAGGCCAACACAAAACATCAATGCATTTTAATCAAATCCCATCCTCAAGAACCACAACCCTTAACATATTCCTAATTCAATAGCCATTAACTACTCGTAACACACCTCACAATCATAAAGACAACATATAAAAGATGCCTTACAAATCCCCCTTATACATCTATATCAAACCCATATTCCCAAGTCCTTCACTACAATTCCCACAAAATCATTTGTGTTTCCACATTCACTCAACATTCTTCAATTGCTCAACATCTTTTTCTTCCTTAGATCCTTACAACATTTCTACGTTCTAACAAGACACAAATATACACCACCCAAACCTTCAAGGTCATTTAAGCCTTGTCACAGAAAATTTCAAAATAATTCAAGAATTCTCAAAATAAACCATCGACAACAATAACATAAATTTTCAAAATCTACTCTCCTTCACAACGCCCTAGCATTGTCTAGTCTTGCATCCCTTTCCTCCAAACATTCTTATATAGGCAAGTACAAAGCAATGTAATTACACACAAGAAAAACTTAGAAGAATTAACACTAATCATACCACCTATGACATTTCAAAGTCAAACAAATTGAGCATCCTTTTCCACATTGTGTTCTTTCTTAAATTCAAGCTTTCCCACACCATCTTCACGACAACTACCTTTAAACCACCCAAAAATTAGAAAATGACAAACATGACAACTCCAACACATCCCAACTAGTAAACACCAATTGAACAAGTGCCACATTATCTAGACAAAAAAAAAAACCCTGTACAAATATTAACTCCATCTTCATTCACCATGCAAAGCACATAAATTGCAAAATTCCAAATTTGAAAAACAAGCAAAAGTTAATAAACTGCCCAAAATGCATCACCGAAACTTCTAATGATTTCCAAAAGTAATGTATATTTCACTAGCACACCATGTTATAAGTTGATGTGACTACTATTAGTCCCCACGATGACTCATACATGAAACATCCCTAATTTAAAACTACAACATATTTTTCCTTTTTTTGAATAGAGAACGATTATGGATTTTTATCCATGGAGAAGAGAGTTATATATTTTTTTAACCCATTTCAAAAAGGTTATGAAACTTTTCATCCACCCACATGAAAGTTATGTGGTTACTTTCAAACTTTTAAATAGATGATTGTGTTGGGTAACCAACTCACATATGTTAAATACCATAAATAATTATGGTATCCTTGTGCTTTAATTATTTCTAGTAACCAACATCCGTTCATTGGTTACTTAATCCTTCAACATCCATGGATTGCAAGGTGTGAAAAAATCAAGTTGTTAAGCTTAGTCCTTGAGAATGGGAATGATTTCACACCTATAAATAGGCATAATTTTCCTTCCCACTCTAGAGGAATAACTAGAAGCTCTTCCTCTTGTTTAGGAAAGAGATTCATCATTATAAAGTGCCTCCAAATAAATAATGGGAAATTTCTACAAGTGTTTGAAGAGAGAACCCAATGTATTTGATCTAGGAATAAAAATTAATTGTCCAAATGGATCAATCAATATGCCACCTTGCAAATTTTTATTATGTTAGATGTCATGATATAAGACTGTCCAAAATAGACTATGTGGATTTTTTCAAAAATAATGGATCAAACCACACAATTTACCTCACACCTTTGTGACTTCATCATGAACCATGAAATGCATGGAATTGGGCTTAAATGTGTGCCACATGTCACAAAACAATTGATTGTCAAAAAATGGATATAATCAACATGCCACTTGGCAAATTTTTATTATGTTAGGTGTCAGAACATAAGACTATCCAAAATAGACAATGTGGATTTTTTTCAGAATTAAACAAATATTTTTTAAATATTTTAAAATGTTATTACATGTCAATACATCATTTGTAATTAGTGCTAACCAAATCAATTACATGTTAATCATAGATGACAATACATCAAAGGATTTTTTTTTTAAAAATGACTTTTAATTTCCATTTAAAGACCATGTTGTTTTTGGTTCTGGTCACATGTGAATTATCAAAAGTGATTAATAATACTTTAGTTGGATATGTTTTTTGTAATTAAAAATTAGTTGCAAGGATCAATTGCAAAATCCTATTTTTCTTGTAATGATTTGAATTTCCCACTTGCATGAAAAACACAAATAGGTTATGGAAAAAAATTATAAATCAAGATAGTTATAATGGCAATAACTACAAAAAAAAAAAATTGAAAAAAAAAAAACAAAAAATGAAAAATCCAAAGTTGAAAATTTTAAAGCTAGAAAAAAAGATGGAAATTTTTCTAAAGTTTTATGGTATTCCTTGGAGTGACTAGCGTAAAAAAACACATCAATAAGATCTACTTGGGGCATAATCAATATTTTTTTATGTATGTTTACAAGTTTCATAAATCATGTCAATATTGAAAATGTGTATTATATTTGTACAATGTCTTTTCTAATATATCAATTTAGCATATGGATAAGTTTGAAAGTAATCTTTTAACCATTGTCTTTATTTTATGTAAAGCCTTTAAAATAGGGCATTGCCAATATATTTTGCTAATGCCTCATGTTTGAGCTTTACTCTAAGGGTGTTTGCACATTACAATGACCTTATGTGGACGTCATAATGGCATTTTTTCTTGCATTCTTTAAGTACAAGAAAATAAATAAAATAAGATCCATTGAAATAATAAAAAAAAGGTTCACTTATCTAAAGCTATCATAATCAACCTTTCAAAAATGAAATAATCAAATCAAAATTGTGGATAACTAATAAGTAATGAACTTTTGAATTTGGCCCACACTTTTTGTCACACCTGCAAAATTCATAAATATGAACTTTTATTTTACAATGTATTAATTTTATGTATTCGAAACTTTGGGACATTGGATAAATTATTTTTAAATAATTAAAAATCCATTGAATGAATGGAATGTGATTTTAATTTATTATGTTATGGACTTTTTAAAATTCCAAAAATTGTCATTATTCAAAAAGTTTTAAGCATTTAGAAATAATTATTTTTAAATAATTTCTTTTGAGATATTTTTTATATGTCTTATAACATCATGACTTCAAATTGGAATGGAAAAAAATGTTATTTTCAATATTATTTAAATATTCATATTTTAAATGAGTTTTCAATTACACTAAAAAAGGATTTTGAAAAAGGACTCTAATTTGCTAAATTTGTGACACCCTAATGTGCTTTTGCCCCTAAACACAAAATATCTCCCACTTTTAAGTAGTAGGTAAATTTTTATTTTTATTTTCTAGGAGGGAATTTTTTTAATATAAATTTTAAAGTCATAATTTTTTCCTTTTTAGAAAAGAATTTATAGTGTTGGACAAGTACCAATCAAACTAAGGTTCACCCCAATTGTTTTTGGAAATATTTGATGGTATCAACTAAAATTATATAGTGGGTTGATACCCTACCTATTAGGTATCAAAAATAGAAATTTGAATCCCAAAAATTCGATCCCTTGATTTTTTTAAATATTGAAACTCGAATAGGTTATATATAGTGTGGGGTAAGTATTTAATTTTTTTGGTAATAGTTGGGTCCAAGTATTTGAAAATAAAAAATTCAAAAAATTACTCAGGTCTAGTTTTTTATTTTTAGGAGATTAAAAAAATCACCCAAGTTTGGGTCTTAGAAACCCAAAGAGGGGCGGTTATGAGGTGGAGGCGAAGGTTAGGGTTTGTAATTGATCAGGTATAAAACCTAGTTTAGTGATAAAAACCCAAGCGATATAAAAAGGTTATTTTATTAGGGTTTTTGAAAAAACCCCCTTAAAAACACATGTTGGGTCTTCAATAATGTCCTACAAAGCCAAGTTTTTGCCAAGTCTTTAAGGTTTTAACAAATAATCTTAAATATTTTAAGCTTACAAGGCAAACTCCTAATAATGTAAAACAACATTAATGTTTTGTAAGCTTGAACACATGTGTTACTTGAATGTACAAACACCAATCATAATTGAAAATGCATATTGATTATTTGTAACAGCTAAGAGAACTTGAAGATTTTTTTAAAAATCTAAAGGTAGTGCAATTCAGGTATGAAATGGTTATTGATTCAAGTTTTTGAGAGACACCCTACCTTGTTATTCTCCCTAGGTAGGGTTTGATTATGGATACTTGAAATTTTTAAATCACCAATTGTGAGGTGAAAACGAGTGTTAATTATTAGAAAATGTCGGGTAAGAAGGGGGTTTGGGTTTTTCTAACTATAAGAATCGGTAGGCATATATGCATATACCTAGTCTGATACCATTAATACCCAATGCCAAAACAAACACCCACCCCACATTAATTATATCCTTTAACTGTGGGGTTTAATTATTAAACCTTTTTTAGATAGGGTTTAAGGGTAGGTTTAGGTTTAAAGCGGCTAAGTTTTCGTCTTAGGTTTAAGGTGTTGTAAATCTTTCATCCATAACAAGATTTGAACTCCATAAAAAAGGCTACAACTCTTCAAACCCACATTGTAAATTGTTTTCTTGATTATTGTCATTTTGATTTGAGCATTTTTGATTTTTGGACTTATCATTGGCATTGACTAAGAGGTGTTTGGTTGTTTTGCACTTATGTTCGATGATTGTGGGAGGTGTTGGATGTTTTTTTGGTGTTCAATTTTTGTTGGTGTTAAGTTCTTGTTCTTAATGTTCAATATTTACTCTTTTGGTGTTAATCGGCCCTTGTTCTTGGTGCTCGATTTGCAATTGCTTGACTTTTATTGATGTTTAGTTTAAAGCTATTTTTGACTTTTTTTTCTTAATGTTCAGCTTAGAAATGTTTGGCTTATCATTTTAAGGTGCATCCTTAATCTTTTGTTTTTGTCCTTTCTTTGTGATTTGTTTTGTTTTTGTAGGAATGCAAGTCATTTTTGAATTCAAACTTTAGTAAAAAGAAGTTGAATTTGCACTTGCATTTTTTAAACATTCTTGTGAACATACAATAGTCTTGCATTTGCATATTTGCATCAACATTTGTTTTACCTTATGGATCAATTTAAAAGTGAGTGATTAGGAACACATTACACATTATACTTGCATATCATACTTGTAAATGTTTGTAATTACTTCCTTTTTTGCATCTTCAAGTTTTTAATAAATAGAAAATTAATAATAAATAATTGAAACACACCAAAAAATCTCTAAAATTTCGAAAACATTTTTTATTTGATTTTTTCAACCTTGGCTTGGTAATACAACTTGTATAAAATGGAACCAATTGTTTTGGATGATGTTTTTATTAATGAAAATGAGTTGTCAATGGGGGAAATGAATGAAAATCAAAGGCTAAAAAATGTTTGAAACATTGCCAACTACCTAATGAACAACGAATGAAATGGAAGCCTCATAGTAAAAATTCTTTGGCTTAGACATTTTATTGTGTAAATGATGATTCAAAAGTTGATGTCAAAGCTTCACATATTATGTGTTGTGTTGTCTATTATAATGCACTCTAATCAGTCCACCTTCAATATTGGACCAACAAACAAGGTTGAAAAAAGGCTAGGTCAGGTTTAAAAAATAATGGTACAATTGTCTTGAAAAAAAATATGGATGTAAACCATGGATTAATTTAAATTTTTTTAAAAAATGAACAACAACATGATAAATGTCATTTAAAGACAACTTGCAAAAAAAAGGCATGGAGTAAATTTAAATACCATCTTTATTTTTTTTGGAACAATAGACCCTTTCAAAAAATACAATGTGCAATATAATGAGATTTTGGAAAACTTGGGTCTTCTTGTTATCATAAACCATTTGCCTATTTAGTTTGTTGAAAGGGATTGGTTAAAACATTTAATTTTGAGATTATGCCCTTTTGTTGTATTCCTTTTAGAAAAAACATTTGTTTAAATGTTACTGGATTTGGTTGAAAAGATTAAACAAATTTATATTATGTTAGTTGATTGTGTGTTTACCACTACAAGTTTTGATCTTTAGATGTCCAAAGGAGCACATGACTTCTTTGTATTGATTGTCATATTTTTAGAAGAGGACTAGGTGTTTTTTTCTAATTTTATTTTGGCAATGTAAATTGTTTTTAAGGAAGTGTCCAAAGTTTCAAAATTTCAACCCCCTAGGCCAAATCAAAGCCACTCATTACAAAAAAAATACATGCACACACCAAAAAAGTTGGACTTTGGGATGCACTTAACAATTAGTTAATAGATTTAACAATAGGTACCTTAACTTATGATAAGTACTCTCAATTATAATATTTGTTATAACTATTAAAAATATATATTCATCGTGTTATAGTGACCATTTGAGAATCCTTATATAAAACTATTGTAATCCAAGTGATCAAATGAAAATAACCACATACTTTTAGGGACCTCTTTTAATTTTAGAGTTATAATAGTAAGGACCATAGTATGAAGGCATAAACCCCAAAACAAGGGAATTATGATCTTCAAGTTAAGAAAAAGTCATGGAGAAAGCCTTCCCAAGTGTAGAATACAAAAGATATTTTAAATTTGAATACCCAACATTAGCGAATTGAAACCCCCAAATCAAAAGAGAGTCAAAATACAAGCCTTCCCAAATGTAGATTACAAAAGATAATTTTAATTTGAATACCCAATGTTAGGGAATTAAGACCTCAAAATTAGTAGAAACCTTTGTGCCTTCCCCAATGTAGAGTACAAAAGGTTTTTCCATTGTAACACAAAGGTAGACCTTTTTTAATGTTATGGGAAGTGTATTTTAAAGTGAAATCTAATTACCTCTACAAATGGGGGGGATATTTCATTTTTTAAGAAAGGTTTGTTGTACAACATGATCTATTTTTAGTTAAGTTTTTCTATTTTCCAAGGCAAGGTCTTTTTTTTTAATTCATGTTTATGCATCTCAACTATGAACTTGTTGAAATCATGTCCATTTGGAGCAATTTTGTTTTTTTTTTTTCACACATTGTGCCTTTACATGGATTATTATCGTCAAATGAGGGCATTATTAGAATGAGGCCAATGCGCAAATATTGCCTCACATGGACCCTCCTTTCAACAATGCCTTCATCTAAATGCATTACCTTACATGTAAAGACCTAGTTAAATTGTTTTAGTGTATTAAGAAGGCACATTACCAAGTGTAATTTTGCTCACAGAAAGGGTGAATGTTTTAAAATATATAAATTTTGACATCAATGAAAAGGTAATTTCATTGACTTTTGACATTTTGGGGGAAAAAAAATCAAGAATGAAAAATAAAATAAATAAATAAATAAACTAATACATATATATATATATATATATATATATATCTTTCAACATGTTTTGAAATATGTAATTAATGTTTTTCAACACAATGAAATAGTGTAAAAGAAATGTTTGAACAATGATGTTCAAACAATTCTAACATGTTTATGCACCATTTTTCAACAAAGTTTTTGGATTTTTTTTATCAATCCCATGCTACCACATCAACTTGTTAAGATTAGTTACAATGACTTATGAACATGTTAGTTCTTATTATCATGTTTTTACCCATACACAAGACCATAACAAATTAAAAAACAAAAAGGCATCAACTTTAGATTCATAAGTTTAACAAGACTTCAACAAGACCATTGTGGAAGTAACAAAGAAAACAAGAAGGGCTAACAAAAATTGAATGAAACAAACAATAAGATGCATAAAACTTTAAGAAATCTATGGCATTCAAGTATCTATACAAAATGGAACATCTCTTCACATTTAAACCAACAACAATTGATTCTTGTATCGTTTAAACCTTATCATAAAATGAATTATCCCTACAACTCTACCATCAGTCACATCTTGACCATTCAAACCAACACATTATTCCAAAATGTATAATTGATTATTTATATTAATGATGATCCATTATTCAATCTTGATCTTTACCATCATAAAAGTTTTTTTTGCATCAATATTGTGGACTATTACAAACCATTGGATTTAAACTTGTAGTTAAGTTAAAACCAATAGATTTAAGAAAAGGTACATATGTTTTTAATTGTTAATTAAAATTTCAAAGCTTAATTAAAAACCTAGCATACACCTTTACATCAATGACTATCAATTATAATATTTCAATTTTTTAAATAACAATCAAATCATTGGCAATCTATGGCCTTAAAATCCTAATGTTGATCACATTCCCATTGTTCAACAAAGGAATTATTTTGAAACGTTTCACTTAAATAAATCTTAGATGTCCAAAATAAACCTTAATTGTCAAATTTTCTTTAAATATTAGTTGTTTAACCATTAACCATCTATGGTTGTTGCATAAAGGCTTCTCCTTCCTTTTTTCCATAGATGTCTAAAAATCATCCAAGTTTAACCTAGAAAATCTCATCATTGGAGTGGGGACAAAGTTTCAAATTAATAGATGTTCCTCTTTGCTTCTAGCTTATGTTTCATGCATTGAAGATTTTCTAAAGTTATTTTCAATTAATAATTACTGTTATTATTTTTGTTATCTTTTATGAATATTTATTATTGCCCAATTCGCCTTTTTTTGTTGATTTCAATCTTCAAGCTTTATCATTTGTTTTTAATGTATGTTGAACTTCTAGTTGCAAATTTGATTGGTAGTTTCTTCATGATTAACGATTCAATTTAACAACTATAATCCTTCAATTAAGCGAGCCTTAAAAATAAAAAAACCCAATGACACTTTTTAATTTGATAATTTCCTTCAATTTTTTTGCCATTATGAACTTATTATCTTTATATTTATACTTTACATTGTTCCTTCCTACTTTGAGAGTTTACATTTAGGCTTGTTTGCATGTGTTACGAACCTTATCTAAAATAAATAAATTTTAATAGATATTTACAATTTTTGTGTTGATTTATTTGCACATTGATGATTTTTTGTTTGTAGTTGTCAATTTAATTGTTAAGTACTTTAATAATTGTGTTTTGGAATTGAAAGTTAATAAGTTGCTTTTTTTATAAAAATTTTCTTGTTGTAAGTTGTCTTTTGGTTTTAAAAGAAAAAAATGTTCCACATATTTAATATTTATTTTATTCTATATATACAAGCTCGTATACCTTTTTCTTTCACATCAATTATGTTATTGGATTTGAAGTTTTGTAAGACTGTTTAATTTAACATGGTGAAAAAATTATCATGTAATTAAACAAGGTTTTAAAACATGTTTAGTTCGTCAATTAGAAGTAATTTTTTTCATAATCATAATCAAAAGAATTGAAAACCATATTGGACAATCAACAAAACCATTAACTTTGTTATGTATATTTATGTGGTCCCATTTTAATGCCATGTTATCATGGGAAGTTGTCTTAAATGATTAATATGAATGTTAAGTAATTCAAATTAAGAATTCATTTAATTTCATTTTGGGTTTTGGTTTGAATAAAGGATTCTTGAACTTGAATAATAGTTGTGTTATTTACAAGTGGCATTTCCATCATTTAGTTTGTATGCTAATGAGAAAAAATATTCTTTTAGTTTCAATTTGAGAACCAATTGATCTCTTCAATATTTGTCACACCAAAAAATCAATAATTGGGAACATGGTCTCATTTTTTTCCACTGTTCGAAAGGGAATTTGATGGTTTTTGCATGCACTTGATATTTTTGAAATGTCAACATATCTTGATTGATAAGCTTTTTCACAAACTCACTTGTGTCACCACCATTTCAAAAATATCAAAACTACAATCTTTTTCATTTCTTTTGTGAAAAAAAATTTCGCCCTTTAATAATGGTTGCAAATGATGAAAACACTTCAAAAACATATGGAATAAGGATTTCTTATCATACTCTTCAATATGACCATCTTCAAATGTTTAAGCATCATTGTTCAAACAATTCTAGCATGTTTATGCACCATGAGGGGATTTTGAAATTAACTCTATGAAAGAAATTCATTCAATTATAAACATTTGTAAACAAAATAAATCACTTTAATAACCACCTTGTAGAGGGCATTAAAATTTCCAAAGGTGGGGTGGGGTTTCAAAGAAAGTATTAATGTTTATAGGTTTTTTAATTTACAAGGTCAAACCCATAAGTTCATATGGATTTTTAAGAAGTGTTGTAACCACAAAAAATGAGCCACCCTAATTTACAACCACCCTTCAAATTGACAAACTTGGTAATTATATACACGCATTAAAGATGTACATCAATGAAAATGGTGTGGATTACAACTGGGTTGTGATTGTTTCTAGATATTCATTCATGAATTGATTCAACTATTTGAAGAGTAGGATCAACTTGTCTTCCTTTTTAAGTTTTGGCATGTTTTCAAAGTCCTTCATATGCAAAGTTGGAGTTACAAAGTTTCATTCTTGCTTAAAGAACCATAAGGCAAGTAGGAGAAAGATCTTTTTGGAATAAGCATATATTTGTCTTATTGTTGGATCTTTACACTAGTAGATGGATGAGTTTCTTCATTGATGTGTCAACATGGTGTGGAGAATGACGAGCACTTGAGGCTCTCTTCTCTTAGTTTTGCACACATTTTATAGGCAAAGATTGTCAACGACGTTACAATGTGTACAAACGGTCTCTATTTTGAGATGTGTTGTTCTAGTAGGTGAGAGTGCTTCTAAGCTAAGTGTACTTTTAAGAGGTCCTTCCCTTTCCTTATTTGATATGCTTCTCGTGATCGAAGGGGTTTCAAGAATATGATGATGTTCCTTTGTGGTTTGTCTTCTCTTCACGAGTGATTTTTCATCTTCTTGGACATGGGTCCTTCCAATTTGTTCCTTGTATTCCTTTTTTTTGGGGGGGTGCTTTGGTTTATGTATGATTGGTAGGCTTTCAATTTTAGAAAGATATTCATATGGATGTAAAGTGCCCTTCAAATACATTAAGATTTGTTTTCAAAATTTCAAGCATTATAGCCTCTTCAAGGTTCCACAAAAGTTAAAAAAAGAGCGATTATGCCAATTGAAATGCCAAAATTAATTTATTACGGATATTCATCAATTTATTATTGCCATTTTCCATCAATATATCAAAAATTGAGAATTTTTTTTTTTTTTTATTTTTTTTGATTGTGGGTTTTCATGATGTGTTGTTTTTTGTTTCATCTTAGTATATATATGCTTTCACTCATAAGATCTTGGGATTGAAATTTTCATTTGACAAGGTCTATGTTTATTTTCTCAACCTAGTAGAATTTATAAACCTTGAGTAACTAAGAATAAAACTTGATGGTTCACTCCATAATTATCATGGGTACTAAAGTTGGGGCCAAATGATACCTTGGGGGACATCCATACCTTTTTTATATTATTCAAAATGGATAAGAAACGACAAATATATGGGGATTGAAAGAATGGGGGAGGTTGGGGCCTTGGGATTTCGGACCTTGTGACAAATTCCGAGGGTCCTTACAGCAAATCCCAGGGGCCTTAGGGCCCTTCCCAAGGGGTGTAGTAACATGTAAGTAAGGCATCGCAGGCCCTGACTCTCCATTTCCAACAAAACAAACTAGTGCTCATCTTTAGGGTTTGCTCGTCTTTAGGGTTGTCCCTGACGCGAGGAGTTTTTAGGGTTTGGTCGGGTAGCTCGACTCGCTACTCTCGTCACGTACACACACTAGTGTTCGTGGAACACGAGTCACAGAGAGCGAGAGAGCGCACCCGAGGGAGAGAGAAGAGAGAGAGAGAGAGGGAGGGAGAGAGAGATAGAGAGAAGGGAAGTGGACAGACACAGGGTGCACAAGAAGGGAAAGAGAAGGATTAGTAGTAATAGATCTTGTTTTGCGAAAGTATGGATGCCACTGCTGTGCGTGCAACCTCCGCCTCTTCCTCCGTTTCGCTTCGTCCTGGTGGTGGTCGCGCTGCTTTCTCCTTGCGGCCTTTCGCTGCTTCTTCTCTCCTGTCCGATGATGTGGCTTCTGTTGCTAACAACGCGAACAATCCTCGTAGGTTGGTGAGCCAAGGGGCGCATTCTGACGACTTTGCAGCGGCGTTTAGACTCGGTGGTAGGCGCGAGCGGATCCGGTACACGCGAGATGTGCTGTTGCAGTTTCAGGAGTTGTGGACGCAGCCGCCCGATGAGCTCGTCGAGTTCAGCTTTGATGGACTTATGTCCGTCGAGGGCTCTCTTGTTCCGGAGGACGACTGGATGAGGCGCGATCGTAGAGTCGTGGGGGTAATCGGAGAGGCTGCTGCCGCTGTGACGGTTGAGCCTGATTCCCGTGACTGGAGAGCTCGGAATCCTCCGCCTCCTCAGGGCACTCTGCAGCAACAGCAGCAACATCAGCAGCAACAGGAGGATAAAGCGGCCCGGGAGCAGCAGTGGGATAGAAACCCTAACAAGCAGAGGAATGACAGAAACGATAGGTACGAACGGGATCGGAATGAGAACAATGGCAGGGGGTCAAGGGAGCAAACCACCACGCAGGCTTTAGTGCCCCAGCAGCAGCAGCAGCAGCAGCAGCAGCAGCAGCAGCAGCAGCAGGAGAATGGTCCTACGGAGACTCGTGCCGTAATGACCATTGCCAAGGCTGCCAATCCCTGGTCAGCTCGACGAGGCGCACAGTCGGAGAAGGAGAAGGTGTTCAGAACCGTGAAGGGGATCTTGAACAAGCTGACGCCTGAGAAGTACGATGTGCTGTTAGAGCAGATGATGCAGGCAGGGATTTCATCAGCTGAGATTTTGCAGGGGGTGATTTCTCTCATCTTCGACAAAGCTGTGTTAGAACCCAGTTTCTGCTCCATGTACGCACAATTGTGTGTAAACTTGAGCAAGGAGCTCCCTGAGTTTCCGGCTGAACAATCAGGTGAGAAACCAGTCACATTCAGGAGAGTGCTGCTGAACACTTGTCAGGAGGAGTTTGAAGGTGCAGATGCGCTGCGAGCTGAAATCAGACAGATGACTAAACCGGAGCAGGTGCGGGAGCGGGCTGACAAGGAGAAGTTGGTGAAGCTGCGGACTTTGGGAAACATCAAACTCATTGGAGAGCTGTTCAAACAGAAGATGCTGCCAGAGAAGATCGTCCATGCCTGCATTCAGGAACTTCTGGGATCAGATACGAAATCCATCCCGGCTGAAGAGAATGTAGAAGCTCTATGTCAGTTGTTTTCTACAGTAGGAAAGCAATTGGAGGAGAGTGCAATGTCTCGGGTTGCATTTGACACCTATTTTGCACGGCTGAAGGACATATCTGGCAGCAAAAGCTTACCTGCTCGGATCAAGTTCATGGTGCGGGATATACTGGACCTAAGATCAAACAAGTGGATTCCACGGCATGAAGAAGTGAAAGCCAAGAGGATCAATGAAATTCATGCAGAGGCAGAACAGAAATTAGGGCTCCGTCCCGGCATGATGCAAATGAGGAATGCCAGGGCAGGGAATGCAGCCAGCCTTGCAAATATGCCTGGAGGCATGATGCCAGGTGCAGGGGGAATGATGCCAGGCATGCCAGGCATGCCAGGAAAGCCAGGAGTGCCAGGAATGCCAGGGATGCCAGGTGGGTTAGGGGGAGGGATGCCAGGTGCACCCCTGATGGGGGGTTATATGGTAGGGTTAGAGGCTGATGGATGGGAGACAGTAGGGGTGGGGCGAAAAACTAAGCGGGAAACTGGGGGGGTGCTTCCATTGCCCTCGGGAATGCCTGGGAGCAGCACTGCCAGCCGTTATGGTGTTCGAGGAGTTGGAGTGGGTCCCAGGGTGCTTCCTCAAGGTAGTGGGGGTTATGGGTTCCTGGGAAAACCTAGTGCTCTGATTGGAAGTGGGACTGCAGGATCTACCACACTTCCAAGGCAGAGTGGTGCTCTGGCTGAGCATCAGGGAGTACGGGCTCTGGCCACCAGTCCTGCACTGGATTCAGTGATGGAGCCAACTAGGCCACCACCCCTTGCAGCCCAGCTGCAACCAGCTGCACAACCTGCAACTGACTTGCCCAAAAAGACAGAGTCATTGGTCAAGGAGTACTTCTCAGTTGTGGACCTGAATGAAGCCTTGCTATGTGTGCAAGAATTGAAGGCTCCTTATTTTCACCCAGATCTTGTGCAAATGACATTGTCCTTGGCATTGGATCAGAGAGATCGTGAATGTGCACTGGTGTTGAAGCTTTTGGTGTACTTGAATGCAAAGGCAGTGATTTCAAGCCAAGATTTGAGAGGGGGTGTGTTGCAGATTGCGGAGCAGCTGGAGGATGTTGCCATGGATGCTCCTAGGGCTCCAAAGCAATTTGGAGAGATAGTTGCAGGTTTGATTTTGGCAGGAGCGTCAGAGCTGAGGCTGCTGCTTGAAGTGTGTGGAAAAATGGAGGATCCACTCCTACGAAAATCTGTTTTTGAGTCTGCATTTGAGAAGTTCAAGCTGATTGATAATGAACCTCAGTTGGTAAAAATAAGCAATAGTGCCTCTAATAGGGAGGCTTTGCTGAAGGTTGCAGATGAGAGTGACCTTGCTAAGCTTTTGAGCTGAATGTTTGATTGTCATTCATGCTTCAAACAGTAGCAAAGAGTTGGCTTCTTTCTTGTCCTTTTTGCCATCTACTACTGCAAGGAGAAAATGGGGAGTGAATCCCAGATCAAACTATACAGGATAAAGTGCACACTTTCTGAATATGCTTGAAGCTGTATGTTCTCAGTCTGGATTTAGGAGAATGTGAAACTTCTTGTTGCACTGAGTTGTAGTATGTACTTTGACTTAATGGTGTGGCCTTTTCCTAATTATCTGAAATAAAGCTGAATGCTCAAGGATCAAGGTGCAACTTTGATGAATTTTTTGTGACTTTCTCATCTGAGCTATGGCCAGATTTTTTCTTTCTTTTTATGGAGGATGAATAGTGTGTGACTGTTGTCCAGTAACCTTACTACTCACATGTATTGGCCCCTTCAGGTTGCAGGCACATGCCACCAGTGTCTGTTGGCTGGAATGGTAGCCCATAGGCATTAGAATCTCATATGCATATTACATGTCACAAGCCAGACAGGGTATTATATATGAATATCAAGGTTGTTATATGCATCAGCTGGCTGTCTACCAGTATCTGCTCTATTTGATTGGTGTCTCTATTGGGCTATGATTACTGTTGGTTCATGTCCCTTTGTTTTATCAGTGAGGTGTAGTGATTTGAGTTTTCGACTGTCTGGTGTGAAGACTAGGTCTATGAAGCTGTTATTTAGAACATGTTCCAGCCTTGAGAAAGAGCATTTATTTGATGGCCTGGGAATAATGGGGAGGTTTTAAATCAAGACTTTTGCTCAGGAGTTCTATGCAATCTTGAGACTTTGTAGTTGTAAGAAGTTTTTTGTCTTCCAGATGTTCAGTCTTATTGTCTTTCTGAAGGCAAAGGGTTACCCTTTAAAAGTTCTTCTAAAGAGAACTAGAGGGTTGGTTCTTAAAGAAAAATTCCTGTTTGGAACTTCTGCTTTTGGCATTTTCAGAATGATTTTGCTTCGGGTCTTGTAAGTGGGGAGCTTCCTGTAAGCCCACTTGTTCTTAGTCTTTCCCTGTTCTTTGCCCTTTCTGTCTTTCTTTGTTTTCTTTGTCTGGTCTTTGTTGTGGGGTCTGTTGCTAGCCAGTAGTATGGCTGAGTCTTCCTGTTGCTTCCGGAATTGCAGCAGAAACTCAGTTCATAGGTTGGTGCTTGTCACCGGCCTTTACCTACTGTAGGGAGCTGATGAAGTCAGTGGGGAAGTTGTGATAGTTAAGTCACTATCATACATACTGTTGTTGATGGTCCCTGAACAGGTGTGAGACTGGCACCTTGTTCATACTGGTGTGTGTTTTTCGTTTTTTGTTTGTTTTCTGTCTTCCCTAGTTTGGTTCTTTCTGTGGCTTCTTGAGGAAGTGTTAACCTTGCTGTTTCTTCTTCATCGTGAGAATGGAGATTTCTCTATTCTTATGAAAGATATATGTTTCATTACTCGATTGCAAGGAGAGGTGTTGTTGCCTACCACCTTTAGAGGCTGCTTTGAGAATGCTGGCTGCTCCTGTACTTGCTCTTGTGAATCTGATGCTTTTTGTTGTTGCTGTAAGTGTCATTGATGGCCAACTCTGCAAGTTCTTGCCCGGCTTTTCCAGTGCATTCTGCATGCAAATATGTGAACCTGGTGTTCCTTGTTGCTATGAACTTCATTGCTGCACTAAGTCCCAGGTCTGCATTTCCCCACTTGCTCTTCCTGTGCATTCTGCACACAAATTTGTAAAGCTGGTGCTACTTGTTTGTTGCCATGAACTTCATTGATGTCCCAAGTCTGCATTTCCCCACTTGCTCTTCCTGTGCATTCTGCATGCAAATTTGTGAATCTGGTGCTCCTTGTTTCTTGCCATGAACTTTATTGATGTCAAGTCTGCATTTCCTCACTTGCTCTTCTTCCTCTGCATTCTGCATGCAAATTTGTGAATCTGGCTCTTCTTGCTGCCATGAACTTCGTTGACGTCCAACTCTTTCAATTCCCTCCTTGCTTTCCCATGTGCATTCTGCATGCAGATTTGGAAATCTGCTGCTGCTGCTATCTTGTTGCTGTCAACTACATTGTGGGTCCCAATTAGTCATTTCCTACTTGGCGGTTTCCTGTGCACTTCTTCAGCTTTTGGTTCTACTACATATAAACAGAGGGCAGATTATTAATACCCAGTAATTAATTTGCAAAGCTCGCTCAAGACCCATTGCGAGAAATCTTCGAAAGGCACGAAGAGTGCGGTCTTGCTTTGTAGGGCCATGAGCTCGGTTTTCCAATGGACGCTTCAATCCATTGGTCTTCCAATTACTAATTACGTCCATTTCCCTCGCGGATGAATAATGAGTCTTCTGATAGATGAAAAGGCGGCGGCCACAAGGGCGCCATCAAAACTCCCAGAGCACCAAACCCTAATTCTCTTTTGCGTCTTTGCTCGCGTCGTTGCGTGGTCTACTGCGGCGAAGCGCTGTGCGTCTTTCGCTTCCATTTTCCAGACTGCCGCGGAAGTAATAAGGGCGCGGCGTTGAAGCGATCGATCCACCATGCCGAAGCAGATCAGTGAGATTAAGGACTTCTTGCTAACAGCGCGCCGGAAGGACGCGCGGTCCGTGAAGATAAAGCGCAGCAAGGATGTGGTGAAGTTCAAGGTGAGGTGCAAGAAGTACCTCTACACCTTGTGTGTGTTTGATACCGATAAAGCGGACAAGCTGAAGCAGTCCTTGCCACCAGGCCTCACGGTGCAGGACTTGTAAAAGAACCAAACTGCCGGTTTCTGTCTCCCTCCCTTGTGCCTGTCAACAGAGCTCGAAGAAAACTGGTAGTAGTATGGAGGGAGTCGATTGCATTTTGGAGTATTGGAAGTTGTTTTTTTCGGGACTAGAGATGTAACGGTTTACTTCTTTCTTGGTCAAGGAGTTAGTGAACATTTAAATGGCTGAGCTGAGGTTAGATTTGGACGAGGTTTTGAGATTCTATGGAGGAACTTCTATGTGAAATGCCTCTTGATTTGAAGGGATGTGAACCATGAAAGACTTTGCATGAGAGAAATCGTTGTTGTGCCGTCTCCTCTTGTATGTACCGATGTTCTGGGCACCTCTTTCATGCGTGCTTTCTTGCTTTTACGTGACTAGGGTTTGTAGCTTGATTTCCAAGTTCTGCTGCCACCGTCTGTATTGAACCGGTTGCCTCGAGATCACTCTCGTAAGTTCTGCTTTCGTTCTCAACAATGCAACAACAGTGCTGTTGTTGTTGAACAGTCCCCTTAGAGAGCTTTGATTTTCATGAAATGAAATCCTTTTGACTCTACTAGAGACCTTGGGCTTTGATGTGCTTGAGGGATTCGATTTGTTGTAGTATCTTTTGAAGACCAAGACTTGCCCCTTTGCATTTCAGAGGTTATCTCTAATCTGTGTCTTTTGTGGGTGATCTTTGTTTGTCCCAGAATTTCTAGAAGTTTGACAGTTTTATTTTACTTGGGAAAAATATCTTTTGGTGGTATGTTTGTGGGTGGTCTTGTTGTCCCAGACTCTCTAGGATAAGAGAGCTTTATGTGCCCAGATGAGGACTCTTTTGGTGGCAATGGCATACATACAAACCTGAAATGCCTTGTGAGTTATATTGTACTTCTGAGGGGCTTCTTTTATAACTTCTTGGATTTAGTGATTAACCAAAGTCACAAGGGTCTTTGTGTGATGTCTTTGGTAAAAATACTCGATCTTAGTAATGCAGGTAATGACATGATCTGTTTGTTTCATATTCATTGTAGTATCTTTATTACTGCTAAGTTGGGTGTTATTAATAACCAGTTCTTGAGGGTCTTGAGGTTCTTGAGGGGTCTTAATTCTAAAGCTTTCTTTGATTCTCAGATGGTCAGTTTCGTTGACCTTCTGAACAATAAAGACTATCCCCAAAAATTTCACGTAACAAGGACTAGAGGTTGTCTCAGTAAAGGGAAGTTTCTTGTCAGGAATTTCAGCATTTGGAGTTTTCCGAATGATTTTGTAAAGAGTCTTGTAAGTGGGAACTTTTCTAAACCCACTTGGTCTCTGTTCATTGTTTCTCTTTTGTCTGCTACGTTCTGTTCTTCTTACTTATGTGTCTCATCTTCTTTTTGGTTGTTTCCCTTCTTTGGTACAGGGTTCTGTTCTTTGTTATTTCCCTTGTGTTTCCCTTCTTTGCTCAAATTGCTCTGAGTACATGTTCTGCCACTATAATCAAATTGGTGTTTCAAATCCTTGCTTTAATCCTTCAGTGAATGAATGCAGGACACCAGACTGCTATTCCTTGATGTAGGAAATTGCATATTTGCAGATTCGTAAATCCTTGATTTCATCCTTTGGTGAAGGAAAGCATATTTCTTAGGAAGGGGAACATTCTTTATTTTGTAGTACATCAACAGGAGTTTACTTTCTGGAGTAAACAACAGAGAGGTCTGATCATCTCAGAGCATGCCCAACAGCAGCAATAAACTGGTTTTTTCAGTATATTTTGGATGATGATTTACAATCAAATGGTGTGGGGACTGGTATACATATCCATGTTAGCAGGGAATGCAGAACTCCAGATTATTGAAGTACTTTGTGCAAGAAGTAGAAGGAAATTACTGTCCACAATTGACCAATCATAATAATTGGCTAATTCAAATAGTCTATACTTCATTTGGTCCACTTTGCAGGCTCATGCAGGAGACACTTTGCAGGCCCTTGCAGGAGAAATTATGGCTGCTCCCTGTAGGTGCCCAAAATCAATAGAGCCTGAAATAGAGGCTGCTGCTGGGCATGTTCATACATAGAAGAATGGAATAAAAAGCTTGCAAATATATACAGATCCAAAAGTGCACCTGCTTGAAATGTAATCGGTTGTTGAATAGTTGAATGGTAGGGAGCCACATATGTTTGATGCTGCTGTAAGTTTTTTCAGTTTCCGTTTGGAAGGAGGAGGTGAATCAGACTTGTTTGGCCTTTCTTCTTGCTTTCTCAACAGACTCCATCTTTGAACAAATTCTTGTAGTTCTAACTCAATTAAAATCTAATGAGCCCTTGGATCATGAATGCTATGAACTTAAGCAGGAGTTTTTCCAGAAGACACCTGCCGCACTTACCGAAGAAATACAAAAATTGACTTGAATGTTAGGAACTCTGTAATCAAATGTGCTTTTGAACAACAATCTCTAAATGAATCACTTGGGAAAAACCTTTCTTGAGGAAAACAGAATCTTGGCTCTCTTGGGTGTACCTTCAAGGGTATTGCTCTGAGGGTTGTTGGAAACTTGCAAAGTTGCAGCTTCAATCTAATCAGACTGAATCACCTTCAAATTCCTTGAATGGCAGAGGCACAGTTTTCACAGCTCTATATTTACCCACATTATTCAAATGCTCATTCTCCAATCTGCTCACAAGTATGTATGCACACACCAGGAGGTAATTTGCTCAGAATGAGTTTAATTACAAAAGAAGAATGTATGTGAATTTTTTTGATAAATGCACAAAGTACTTCAATAATCTGGAGTTAAACATTGTTTACCTGTAGAAGTTCCACTGACCACGTCGAATGACCTCAAGTGCTGCAAAAATGACAGTCCAGGCAGGTTGGCTGAATCCGGGAATCCCATTCAGAGGTTGTATTGACGAAATCCAGGCCAGTCTCAACAAAGCATTCAACCACTGCACATTTGTATAAGAATCTGGAGGTTAGTGAGCTTCAAGAATTTTCATCTGTCAAATCTCCAGATGCCTTTTTTGGGCCAGTTTTGAGATGGATTCGAGGTAATGGATTAGAGTTATGAGAAATCCAGGTGAGTCTCAACAACACATTCACCCACTGCACAATAAGAATCTGGAGGTTAGTGATCTTCAAGAATTTGCAAATCTGTGAATGCTTTTCGGACCAGGATTGGAGATGGATTTGAGTGCCCATGAAACTGAAGGAAGTGGATTCAAGGGTTACAGGAGGAGGTACCATGGAGATATGATAGAGATATTTCCTTTTGAGGATGAGATTGTCACGGAGCCCAGGGTTCTTGGAATTTTGTTGAAGAAGTCCCCAATCAACCACCACATCCCAGTAAACCTGGTAGAGTGTTGCAAAACAGGAGGACAGCACAAACAAAACCAGTAATGCAATGCTGCTGTGGGAGACATATGCTAATCTCAGCACCACGGCCACCATAGCTGACATGTATTTGCCGGAATTGTAGAGTTGCAGTTTATCTCCCTCGTCTCTCCATCTTCTCAAACACTGCCAGCCACCAAATACTTATTTGATCAATCAATCAGAACTGTCCTAAGCATGCATAAGTATACATAAGAGTCACATTTTGAGTTTTCATATTCAGGAGCAATAAAGTGCTTTCATCTCTGTTTTACTCCCACACCTGAGTGTGAAGTATACATTCATTGTGATGAGCATATGGAAATTTGTGAACTCCAGGAGAGAGAATGGCTGAACATTGAGAAAGAAAGGTCAAACCTGTAAGAAACGCCACCAGTAGGGAAGCAAGGAAAACACATACATCAGCAGCTTGAATGTCATGTTGTCACTGCAGGCACTGTCATCACGGTGCTGAAAATAGCCACCTGAGTAGTAGCAGAGCATAAACTCAAAATTACGGAATGAGGCTACCTGGCTGGTTAGTTGATCACCTAGGAAGAAATCTGACAGCACCACCTGCAGTAGAAGATTGTATCACAAAAATCAGATCTATTGCACACTTGCAGCTGATCTACAGAAGTGCAAAATATGTTCTTCCACCACATTCACAGTACTATGTGTGTATATATATCTTCAACTTGTGATGCAGATTGAAATTGATTAGTCTATTTGTGTTGCACATTGATCTCTCTGTCAGCTATGTACCTTGTAGAATGGGGCAAATACGATCCGGCAAAAGCATCGCAAAAAGAAGTAGCGAGATGACTTGTAGAATATGTTGGCAGGAATGAGAAGCATCACCAAGAAAACCTGAATCCATAGGTAGAAGTTCAAGTGTGTACAAGAGAGTTCGTAAGTATAGTTCTTTCTATTTCTGCAGATTCTCCACCATATCACATTCAAGTTCTTTGCTCAAGATTGGAAAGGGATCATAACAGGATCATCATGGGAGCTTGAAAGACTCGTGATAGAAACAAGAGCTTACCAGTGTTATGGCCATAGGGGCCCACTCAGAGCGGTTGTAATTGGGAGCCTCCTTTGCACTTGCAATAATGTGAACTATCATGGTTCCTAGCAGCATGCTGCTCAGTGCTGTACAAATAAGCAAAACCTCTCGATAACGGAGCTCTGTGCCCGGTGAGAATTCAAAGATAAATCCATAGTTGATGCGTGTCCGTTGCCATGCATACACATTCCATCCATACATATACATATGGAGTAGCAGCAATCCTAGTGTGCTGCACAGATCCATCAATCATCATCACATACCCACAACTTAGTTCATGATCCATTGCTCAGGATGGGTTACTTAATAGAACCACCTGAATCCCAAGATTCTCTCTCAGACAGATTCTTGTTTTTCAGATTTGAAGTGTATTGACATTGGCAAGTGTAAATCTGATTCAACTTTTCTATTTCTGACTTAGATCTCTCCAGCATCACAAATTCATCTGAGTATCAAAGAGTGTTTGAACTACTTGCATATGTGAATGTGATGTGTGGAGATCTGTATCAAATTGACATTGGATTGGGAGTCACCTGAAGATTTTGAACACTGACTCCATGTATTCTTTGCCAGCCATAATTCTGTAGTCATGCTGTGTGAGTAGAATCAAAATGAAAGCAACCAATAGCCCAGCTGTTGAGCCTGAAAAGATTCCTGCTTGCAACACATGAGTCCCCTTAGTCATCGTCAGTCAGGTAGCTTGAATTTCACGAGTTTGTCTTGTCAAATTCAATTGATCTACCTATTTATACTATAACAAAAAGTTTCATCTTCAACTTGGTGAAATGAATTGGGTTTAACAACTTGAGTTTTCAACTTCTATTTTACTTACATAATCGTTTTGGAAGATTGCTTAGTCATTTTGGAGTTGCAAAATCTGACTGGCTAAACTCAAGTGGTTTCACCCCATAGAAAAGAAAGTTACAAAACCCAAGTTGCTACACCCAATTCATTTCACTCTGTTGGAAAGAAGTTGCAAAACCCAAGTCATTTCACTTGGGTTGAAAGGAACACTTGTTGTTAGTAAAGAATTTTTGAACATGATTGCAGCTCAACAGCAAGTAATTTCTGGACATGAATATTGCTGATCATGCATGGCAGTGTCAATCAATCCTCCCCAGTCTAGATGCTGTCGTGAGTCATGACATTGTGAGCATATCTAGATGCAACTTCCTTACCTAAGAAGAACGTGGTGGTGTGGCCTCCATGTTCTTGCATGGGTCTCAACTGGGCCATGGCCTTTCTTCGATCATGGTGAGAGAAGTGCTTTGTGAAGATATCTTCAACTTTCGTCATTAGCTTCGTCACCTGTGCGCATGCATTATAATCAAATGAAGCATCATGCAGCATCGGTGATCACAAGTACTGTGCACATGAAATGAAACCCTTGAAGCAATGTCCTGGAAGCTAGCTGCAATTCAAACCCTAACGTCGTAGGAGCAAACTCTAGCTTGTAAAGTATCTTAGACGCGGCTCTGATCAAGGTGTTTATCTTTCACGGACGCTTTCACGGACGATGTCCGCACACTCCCGTGTGCATGCACATTGCATACCCACCTTGTCTGAAGAAGCGAAGTAGGAGCGCTCCACTTCTTTAATGTACACGGGCGCCAGGTTCCATTTCACCACTTTGTCGTATTTCTTTAGAATCTTAGCGAAAGCCACTATGTTCAGAGAACTGCAATCAACAAACCCCGCGTGCGTACGTGCACGACCTTGCATCAGTTGCGCGGCCCAGATCATCATCCATGGAGTACGGGAACCATTGAAATTGGAGTTTCCGCCTGCTGCTGCAGTCTGGAAAGACAACAATCTCCATAAGAGTCTAGACGTAGGGAGGTTTGAGATTGGAAAGATCGAACCTGTAGCTTTTGAGCAGGCCAAGGCCGCGGTAGAATTCGATGAAGGCGGTGCGGAGCACTTTTTCGGAACTGTTAATCTTCTTCTGGCTCAGGCTCAAGTCGATCATGTCCTGAATTATGTTCCTCGACTCTCGATCTGCAAAGCGTACATGGTCTCGAACAGATTTGTTGTTTTCGGGTTGCACATTTGAGTCCCGCAGCTTCTGCAGCCGGGAATCATAGTCGCCCTTGCCTCTCACGGTATGGAAGGGACTCATGATGCTCTCATGATGCTCTTCTCGACTCGATACTCCTGCCCTTGACCTCAGAATTCTCCCGGTGTCGCTCCGGGACCGATTCTTTGGCTGCACATTTTCAGAGACCTCTACTGGCACATCTGGAGTAGAAGAATCCTCAGACGACTCTTCCGACTCCCTCACCGCAACTTCGACGTTCTCTATAAAGCTCGCAATGCTGTCCATCTCTTCTCCATCGGATGTTACGTTACTGTCGCAACCTTGATCTTCGGTGATCATGCTCCCGGAATCATCATCCTGGGCAGGGGAGTATGATCGAGTTCCAGGCTTCGACACAACAATCTCTCTCAGGGGAGTAGTAGTGCTTGCAGCACGTTTGGACATCATTCCTGCACAACGGCTCCGAGCATGCCAATGCGATGATTTAGTCTACGGTGCGTACAGTGTTGATGTGACCAGTGCACGATGATCATGGAGCGATGGCAGCGTGCAATTCTTCGAAGTACTTACCAACGGATTCCTCGTCGCTGCTGCTGTTGCTGTTCACCTCTCCCGAGCTTTTTGACGAGCTTTGCAATATTAGGTTCTGTCGTGCCAGGGCTTCCTGAACGTGAAACAACGCCAACAGCTGCCGTTCCAGGCGACGAGCTTGGGCAATGTATTCCGTCTCCTTGAGCTTGTAGAAGCGGTTGATCTTGTTCAATTGCGCATCCAAACGATTGAAAAACGCCCTGTCCTGCTCCGCATGTCCGAGTGGCTCCATCAGCTCAGTTTCGTACACAGTTGAATCTCCATGCTGGACGTCCCGCCGATCTTTCTTGTGAAACTGCACGCGTCCATACATACATGTAGGAGAGAGAAAAAAGAACTTAGATCAGTATTTGTAACATGAATTCCAGTTGCTGCAAGGACCTTGAAAGCAGCCTTCCTGACTTCCAGGGCACAATCTTTGAGAACTTGGATTGTTCAAAGGCCTGCTGCTTACCACGAGCAACTCCCCTGGTGATCGATTTTTGTAAGGCAAACTGCGGCCGAGATGGCCACTTATGTTCCGCTGCAAAGATGACATGGATCTAATTAGAGTACTGGAACCTGCAGAGCCTGCAGGGATGGTGGAACCGTTCTGGAGCAAGCGTTCTTGTTTGATTCGTTTCACATCTTTCTTGAGCTGCTTGTAGTTGCAATAGGCGTCCCTCCATTCGGGTACAAGCTGACCTTCCAGCTGCTTCGAGAATTTCACCATGATGTTTCCACAGGTCTACAGGCTTTCTTTCTGCCGGCCGGGAACAATCTCCTCGACTCAGAACACGACCTTCAAGATGTTCAGGACCGTGATACAGGTATCCGGACAATCTACAAAAGTTTTCCTTCTGTCTACTAATCCTGGCACAATCTCAAAGGTTTATTTCCGACGAGCCTCAGCACAAGATTACTGAAGAAAGCGAAACTTCTCAAACTCATTCTCCTCGGTACTCGCCCTCCTCGACGTCTATCTCTGGACATGCTTCCCGATCATTCTGCCTTAAGTGCAAGCTGCCGTAGCTTGTCGTTTCCACACCGCGGAAACTCGTACCTCGAGCGAGTACACTCTGCTGAGACATCCAGAAGCTGCAACTGAAAAATAAGGTTCTGAAACTCTGATTCTCTTGTGTTGCGTGCGTGCGTGTTTGTGTCTATGTGTTGTCGGTGCCTGATTCCATGTGTGCGTTTTTTTGTAAGAAGAACAGTCGGCTCTGCCACGACGTTTTTTTGCCGCAATCTGTTCCTGCTTGTGCTGCCAGCTTCCGCATGACCTAATGGGCATGGACCAAATTCTATCTACTCTTATGGATGATGATCCAGCCGGCCGGCAGACAGCCCGCCCGCAGCCCTCAAACTCACGGATGACGCTCCCACTAGAACCCTTTTTCTTTTGTTTTGCTGTAACTTCCGGCCGGCAAGCAACTCAAAGACTTGTTGTCCAACACCCGACCTCCAAGCGCTCTCCCTCCATGCACTTCCTCGTGCTCAAAACTGATGAAAGAGCATCTCGACAAGTGCTCAGTAGCATGTGGCCAAATCCTGGACGAGGTGCTGTAACAGAAAATTATGGATGGGAAATTTTAGGGTTTGGACAGGATGATCTACATCAGACTCACTGCGCCCAAAACTCTACCGTTTTGTAGTTTTGTTATTCACAGAAAGGTTTCCTAGAGGAAGCCTGGATGTGGTGATAAGCTCCTTGTTAATTCTGAGCGAAAGTTTAGGGATTTATATAATGTTCATTTTTTTACTCTTGAATGGAGGAGAACAATTCAAGCTATGGAGCATGGGAGTGGCGCGAGTACAAGGAGGTGCGGATTTTGGAAGCCAAGTGCTTTTTGTTGGTTTTGTGTAGAGAGTGATTCAGAATTTGCCTTGTGTTGAAGGGAAGAGTGCCCAGCAATAGTAGGTTGCGATTAACTTTTTGGAGGGTTATACAGGTCAATGATTGGGGGATGATGAAAAATCGAGGGATGTCCTGAGTGACCTATGGACAAGGGAGCATGTTTGAATGATTACTGTGATGGGGTTGTTGAGTGTTTTGGATGGAGGAAGAGAGTACCCAACAAGCTCGGACCTCAGAGTGTGTGCTTGTACTATTCAATTGGGTTTGGCAATTTTATTCCAATGAGTGTGAAAGCAACATTTGTCAACTTTCCTTAGTCTGTTCTGTAGAGCAAGTGGGGAGTCAGCATTCTTGAGTTGGGTTTCATATGTTTTCTGGAGGTGTAGTTGGATGTCTGCATAGAATTTATTGGCTCAGTGGCTGGTGTGGAAATTGTTTGGGTGAATCTGGGGATTCTATCTCTGAGGTTGGTGGTGATAGATTGTGTTGATGTTGAGGGAAACTCCAGACATGCCAAGTTGGTCAGTTGAAGCTCAAGAGAGAAATTGAAGAGGTCTGACCCTGTAGACCTAGTTCTAGTGCTTATGATGTCCATTGGACATACAGACTTCATGAATTACATATAGTAAAGGACGTGGTGAAGCATCATTTTATCCATCTGTCCCGTCATTCATCTGTCCATCCATTTGGTCATCCATCTCTCTCGTCATGGTCTGTTTATTTCGACAGGCAGAAGAAAGAGTGGAATACAGAAGTGACATGGTGGAGAATAATATATATTAGTGTTGTAAATTTTTATTTTTATTTTTATTTTTATTTTGAGGTTTTTGGACTTAGGTACACTCATCCTGTCTCTTTTTCAACAACTGAAAGAGTTGGGTTGAGCTTTTTTTTTGAAATTTTATTTAGAATATTGGAAATTTTCAATGCTTTTTACATTGTCATAATTTTTTATTATAGTTCAATGGATGTCAGAGCGAGCAGCGTTAAGCACACTTTTATTAGATATTGGCAATTTCAAGGCTTGCATTTGCCATAATAATAATGGCAATGGACTTCAGTTGGCATTTTTAGCACACAAACATAATAGATATATTGGTAATTGCAATGATCAGATTGCCCAGAAAAACAATTTTGCCAATAATAATAACATGCTGGATGCCAAAGGTATTATTATGATGCATGTGAAAATTGGCTGCACCAGAAACCCTAACCATTATGAACAGGGAGGGGGTCTGGATACTGGAACTTATCAACATACAAAAACAAAGAAATAATTTTCAACAGATTGATACCTACTAAATAAGTTACTTACTACTTACTTACAAGTTGAACAACATTGGGGTATATTTGCCATCTCTGGTCTATTCCCATGGTCAGCTGTATGTTGCTATCTCACCAGTCACAAGCAGTGCAAACATCAAGATTTTCAGCGGCCAGGGTCCTGATGAATACATGCGGAATGTCGGATATAAAGAGGTTTTGGAAATGTAGTTTGGAATTGTAATTTTGTAATATGTAGTGTCAAATACACACACTCCTGTGCATTAGGCACAGGGTTCAAACTAGTATGTAATATTGGAAGTTTGATGGATAAATTATTGAATATGTGAACTCTCTGTGCATAGCTGATGTGGATTATTGATTCCTTTTTTATGTGATCTTTGGGAGTTTATTAAGCCCCTCTTTTTGGTATCAGTGCAGAAGTCATATCCAGTGAATCCATTCGAAGAATGCTGTAACCTGGGAAAATGCCTACCTTCCAGGGCCCTGGAAGAGTGTAATAAATAAAGTCATATCATATATTACCTGTTTCTGATTGGCTTGGATAGTTTGATTGGTCCAGGTGGGTAGCTATTAATCTAATTGCAGTCCCAGGTTTAGTTTTATGGGTGGGGTTGGAAAAAAGTAGATAGACTAAAACTTGGATGTGAGAAATATGTTTGCAGGGTCACATACTGATCAGGGTCTGTTTTTTCAACTGCGGTGGCGGTCATCCATAAGCTGATTTAGCCAAATTTGGCTAAAGATGAGATATGAAAATAGAAAAACACCGAACACCTTGTGTATTATTGACTACCTACTGGAACTTATCATAAAAATCTGATGATTAGAATTTTTTTTTCTTCAAATTTTTTTTTTGTATTGTTGAAATGGTATTTTTCAGGTTGAACTTTTGTATATTCAAAGCACCATTGCATTTTATTTTCTTTGTATATTTTGATCCCTCGTTAGGCTAAGAATTCCTGTTCAATGGTGATGCAATGATATCACAAGAACCATAACTTACACAATCCATAAAAACTCTGATACTGAGAAACTGATGGTCTACTGCTGGAGAAAAGAAAATGATAAAAAGAAAAAAAAGGAAAATGGTGGTAGGAACCTCAACTGGAATTCCATCAGCGATGACCTCAACTGTAATCTTCAACTTCTGGGGAAAAAAAAAAGGTGCACACATTCTCTACTGGATCATGGAGCCGGACCCACTACACAACTAAAAACCTCTTTCCTTTCCTTCCGTCCGCCATTAGCCTTCGATCTCGCGGCATCTTTCACCGTTGCCGGACAAACCGAACAGGCGGTTTTCCGCGAGCTACGGGGGAAGGGAAGGGAAGGGAAGGGAAGGGACGGGACGGACGGACGGACGGGACTCGCGGAGAAAAGTACTGTTCACACAGCTAGTAGGGCCAGCGCGTGAAAACCTCCTGTTCACACAGAACGATCCCATATTCCCCTTCTCGAAAACCGACGACTGGACCTTTTCAACCGAGTGGCTAATTAAAATGCATAACTGACAGCCACACTCGCTTTCCGGACACGTGTTGTGTCCACAAGAGGCCAATCTCCTGGAACTAGCTGTCAGATTATTACAGGTTCCTATCAGAAAAAGGAGTGAAGTCTTGGATTTCAGGTCTTTATTTATCTTCTCATATATTTACTTATTATTATAATTCTAACTAATTAATTAATTAATAATAATAATATTATTATTACTTTTTATTGTTATTCCCAGGACGAAAAGGAAGGAACTTCTCTTTTAACACATGTCTTTAAATTGCTTTGCTCTATTTCTGTACTTCTTTCTAGCGTATGAACACAATTCTTGTATTTTTGTGACTGAATTATAATAGAGCAACCTGTCCTAATTCCATTCTAATAGATTTATTATGCGCCAGTTTGGTTAAGTTTCCAAGTTAAAAAATAATAATATTTTACAATTTTCCTAATATTACAATATTTGCAAATTGGATTACAAATGTGAATTTAATTAGTTTACATTTTTTTATAAAAATTCCATTATAGAATGGAATGGACCATGACCCTACCCATTCCTATTTTAATGGTGTCACTAGTACTGCATGTTCTGCTAAGGTTTAGTGGCTTGGTCACTGTATTATTGGGCTCGCCAGCCACCTTAAGCCAGCAAAATGGGCGGTAGCTCAACCATTATGGTGATGATGAAACCTTGCCAACCATAAATTAACCAAAGCACCCAAGATAAAGGGGGAACAAGGAACAAAATGGAAGGACCCACATCCAAGAAGACAAACGAACCACATAAGAGGGCAAACCACAAGGGGAACATCAAGTTCTCAAACCCTCTCTTGTTATGAAAAGCATATCAAATAATGAAAGGGGAGAACTTCTTGGAAGGATGCCTAGCTTAGATGAACCCTCACCAATTGCAACAACATGTTTCAAAAGCATATCAAATCATGAAAAGGGGAGGTCTTCCTTAAAAGGATGCTTAGCCTAGAACACCTGACAAATTGTGTGTGTGTGTGTTTGATGTGTGGCCCCATGATACACAACCAGGTTCTTTAAAGTTGTCATGTCCACCATCCTTCAAGAACAATCCAAAAGCACCCATCTTAAAGTACCTTCATGCTTAACATGCACAATGGTCAAAAAAGTTTCTATTTCATGCATGATTCAGAACACAAAAGCACATGGGGTTCAATGTTGGGTTTTTTTTTCAATTGTGTGATGCAGCAAAGGTGGCAGTCATCCGCAAGTTGATCCATGAGCCAATTTAGCCAAATTTGGTTATTAACAAAATATGAAAAGAAAAACTTTAAACATCCTTATATATATATTTTGGCTACCTACTTGAAAGCACGGGTAAAAATCAGGCGATTTAAAAAGATTTATTGAAAAAAAAATTGGCAAATTTTCTCCAAAAATCTTTGAATTTGCAACAAGAAAAATTTCAATCCGAGCAATAGTGTGGTTCCTCTACGCCTAAGACACCAGAATATCAACCCATAAACAAAGAACCCATAAACGAAAGCATAGGGGAAAAACATATTGGCTAGTAATTGTGAGGTTCTCATTCTAGAAGGTACACCATAGGTATACCTTCCAGGCAGAGCTATTAGGTTGATGTTGTAAAACAATCGAATGATGAAAATAGGTGGCTAATGCCTGATAAAAACAATTGGGTCATATAGGAACAAGGTTCAAATCTCTCGGTTTGTTAGGATGCCTCAATTGCATACATAACTGCACTTCCACTTGGCACCTATCGTGATGATAAACGGCTTGTCTTGCCATGACCTTATTTTGGATTCTCAATACTTCTGTCACTCCATCCCTTGCAAAGATGGAGAATCTGTCGTTATCTCGGCCGTGTTTGGTTTGTGATCAGAGATTTCCAGAGAAGTAAGAATAGGAGAGCACTCATCTTGAGGTGGGCTTCCTACTTAGATGCTTTCAGCAGTTATCCACTCCGCACTTGGCTACCCAGCATCTACCATGGGCACGATAACCGATACACCAGAGGTGCATCCTTCTCGGTCCTCTCGTACTAGGGAAAGGTCCTCTCAATGCTCTAACGCTTGCACCGGATATGGACCGAACTGTCTCACAACGTTTTGAACCCAGTTCACATATCGCTTTAATGGGCAAACAACCCAACCCTTGGAACGTACTACCGCCCCAGGTGGCAAAGAGTCGACATCGAGGTGCCAAACCTTCCCGTCGATGTGAACTCTTGGGGAAGATCAGCCTGTTATCTCAACGTTCTGAACCCAGCTCACGTACCGCTTTAATGGGCGAATAGCCCAACCCTTGGAACGTACTACCGCCCCAGGTGGCAAAGAGCTGACATCGAGGTGCCAAACCTCCCCGTTGATGTGAACTCTTGGGGAAGATCAACCTGTTATCCCTAGAATAACTTTTATCCGTTAATCGACGGCCCTTCCACTTGGCACCGTCGGATCACTAAGGCCGACTTTCGTCCCTGCTCGACGGGTGGGTCTTGTAGTCAAACTCCCTTTTGCCTTTACACTCGAAGGTTGATTTCCGTCCAGCCTGAGGAAACCTTTGCATGCCTTCGTTACCTTTTGGGAGGCCTACACCCCATAGAAACTATCTACCTAAAATTGTCCCTTGGCCCGTAAGTCTTGACACAAGGTTAGAATTCTAGCTTTTCTAGAGTGGTATGTCACTGATGGTTCGAGCCCCCCCGGAAGGGGGCCTTCTTCGCCTTCCACCTAAGCTGCGCAAGAAGAACCCAAAGCCAATCCCAGGGAACAGTAAAGCTTCATAAGGTCTTTCTGTCCAGGTGCAAGTAGTCCGCATCTTCACAAACATGTCTATTTCACTGAGTCTCTCTCTGAAACAGTGCCCAGATCTTTACACCTTTCGTGCGGGTCGGAACTTACCCGACAAGGAATTTCGCTACCTTAGGACCGTTATAGTTATAACTGCTGTTCACTGGGGTTTCGGTCGTCGGCTTCCCTGTCATCAGGTCACCAACTTCCTTAGCCTTCCGGCACTGGGCAGGCGTAAGCCCCCATACATGGTCTTTCGACTTTGTGGAGACCTATGTTTTTGGTAAACAGTCGCCTGGGCTTGGTCACTGCGACCTCCTCGGTGAGGAGGTACCCCTTCTCCCGAAGTTACGGGGCTATTTTGTCAAGTTCCTTAGAGAGAGTTGTTTCGCGCCCTTAGGTATTCTCTACCTACCTACCTGTGTCGATTTCGGGTATAGGTACCCACTTGTTGAAGGTCGTTTGAGCTTTTCTTAGAAGTGTAGCATGGGTTACTTCAGCATCGTAGCGCCTGGTACTCAGATGTTCGCTTGAGGTATTTTCTTTACCCTTCCTTACCCTAAAAGAATGAAGGTGAACTAACCTTGCGTCCTTGAACTGATAACCATCTTTCGGTTAACCTAGCCTCCTCCATCCCTTGGGACCAACAAGGGGGTGGTACAGGAATATTCACCTGTTGTCCATCGACTACGCCTTTCGGCTTGATCTTAGGCCTTGACTCATCCTCCGTGGACGAACCTTGCGGAGGAACCTTTAGGTTCTTGGGGCATTGGATTCTCACCAATGTTTGCGTTACTCAAGCCGACATTCTCACTTCCGCTTCATCCACACCTGCTCACGCTTGTGCTTCCCCCTAAGGTGGAACGCTCCCCTACCAATTTATTTTGACATCCCATAACTTCGGCAGACCGCTTAGTCTCATTCATCTTCGGCACAAGAGCGTTTGATCAGTGAGCTATTACGCACTCTTTCAAGGGTGGCTGTTTCTAGGCAAACCTCCTAGTTGTCTTTGCACTCCTACCTCCTTTACCACTGAGCGGTCATTTAGGGGCCTTAGCTGGTGATCTAGGCTGTTTCCCTCTCGACGATGAAGCTTATCCCCCATCGTTTCACTGGTTGACCCTTATCCCTCATTATTCGGAGATCATATCTAGTATTCAGAATTTGCCTCAATTTGGTACCGCTCTCGCAACCCACACTGAAATAGTGCTTTACCCCTAGATAGTCGAGTCAACTGTTGCGCCTCAACGCATTTCGGGGAGAACCAGCTAGCTTTGGGTTCGAGTGGCATTTCACCCTTAACCACAACTCATCCGCTGATTTTTCAACATCAGTCGGTTTGGACCTCCACTTAGTTCCACTCGAGCTTCATCTTGGTCATGGATAGATCACCCAGGTTCGGGTCCATAAGTAGTGATAATTGCCCCAGGAAGACTCGCTTTCACTACGGCTCCGATGGGTCCCCTTAACCAGGCCACTACCTATAAGTCGTCGGCTCATTTTTCAACAAGCACACAGTCAGAGATCCGATTCTCCTCCCACTACTTGGGAGCTTATGGTTTCATGTTCTATTTCACTCCCTGATGGGGGTTCTTTTCACCTTTCCCTCACGGTACTACTTCGCTATCGGTCACCCAGGAGTATTTAGCCTTGCAAGGTGGTCCTTGCTGTTTCACACGGGATTCCACGTGCCCCATGCTACTCGAGTTAGAATGTAAGCTAGTGATGCTTTCGGCTACTGGATTCTCACCATCTGGGGTGCGGGATTCAACCGCTTCGCCTAGCAACACAACACTTATATTGTTCTCCCACAACCCCGTTTTCATGGTTTAGGCTACTCCCATTTCACTCGCCGTTACTACAGGAATTGCTTTTGCTTTTTTTTCCTCTAGCTACTAAGATGTTTCAGTTCGCCAAGTTGTCTCTTGCCTGCCTATGAATTAAACAGCATTTCAAAAGGTTAACCCATTCGGGAATCTTCGAATCTATGCTTATTTTCAGCTCTCTGAAACATTTCGTCGCTTGCTATGCCTTTCCTCATCTTTGGGTGCTTAGGTATCCACCGTAAGCCCTTCCTCGTTTGAACCTCACCGTTAAAGGCTATACCATCCTAAGGTGCTAAATAGAAAGATCTTATCAACGTCCATAAATAAAAAATCATAGATCAACCTGCCTGTATGGAGCTGCCTATATATATATATATATATATCAAATAGATATATAGATCAACTTGCCTATTATCATATTTATTTCATGCTATCACACGTATGCCGTTATATTGGCTCAGATGACAAGCTGGAGACAAGCGGACTTGAACCGTTGACATCCACCACAGGGTAAGCCACCATCTTTCAGGCCTCTCTGACCGATTCTACCATAGAGGCCAACGATAGACAATAACTCACCCTCGAACGCAGCTTACAACTCTCATCATACCGTGCTCTCCAAAGAGCAACTTTTGTCAGAAGGCGTTGGTTGAGTTGGAATTTAATTTTAGGAACTCTCGTAGCTCGGAATTGTCCAGCTACAAAAGAACTCAAAATTCTTCTACCGAGAACAACCAAGCGAAGGTAGTTCTCGTTGTTGCAACAAAAACCTCCTTCAGCAGCAAACTCGGCTATAACAAAAACCTCCTTCAACAGCAAACTCAGACTGGGAATTGGAGGTACATCATGTTGTTGTCGCTGGGAATGTGAAGAAGGAGCAAAGCAGAAGGTGTGCACGAATGGTGTTACGTTTTGTGTGTGTGATGGAAGCGACCGACTGTTCTTCGTTGTAGACGTCCGTCTGTCCGTCCGTCCCCCGATTGTCCTGTCCAGCTGCCCGAGGTTTTATTCCCAGTGGGTGTCAGTGACCAAAGAACTTCAGGTTTGGACTTTGGTTCCTCTTGAAACCTACCAACCTTTGCAGCAGATTATGGAGTGTACTTCCGAGAAACGATTGTGAATCTCTTTTGTGTTGTCGAGCTCGCAAGCTCGCGACCTCGAGGTGGGTTCTAGGGTTGACCTAATTCAAGAGTTGGGTAGAGAGGAGATGGAGATCAAAGGTTCAGCGAAACTCTCCTCCATGAACTCCAAACTACTGTAAATCTTCGACTCTAGATCTAAGAAGGTGTTGCACCAACACCAATAATTGTTGATTAGGGTTTGAGCAAAATCTTGGATTCCTGAAAGAAGAGTGGTAGCATTTGAAGAAGACGATGGAGCTCACTTCTCACATTCCGGTTCTCAACTGTGGAATGTTCTCAACTGTCTGAACCACTAAGAAGAGGTCTGTGCGTGTGTCTAGTAAAGGAGAGCGAGCTTCTTCATAGGACCCATCTTTTGGAGGGAAGATAGCTTCTTGGGTGACTCTTGTACTTCCTCCTCTTCAATCAGCAAGCAAGAAGGCAAGCAACCATCCATCTCTGCTTCTTCCTTCCAAACCCTAAAATCACAAGACTGAGATTACTGGACCTTAGGAGCCTCTTTCACCCCACTCTTTGAAAAAGTCAAATTGATGTCTTATTTGATTGTGTAAGAGCATCTCCAAATTTGCATGATTTGCATGAAGAAAACCTCCACCAATGCAACCTTGCAAATTAAAAAAGGATTTTTGAAGCATTGGTGATAAGGTTTAGTAAAGTTAGGGTTTAAGGTTTTGGTTAATGACGAATGCCACAGTTTTCGACGCTAAACCATGGGAATGGAACAAGGATTCGCTGACGATCATGGAGATGCAGGCGGTTGAACTCCAAGTGTTGTGTACATGTTACAACCTCAAGCCTGCCAAGATCGGCAAGGCAGCCACTACAGCAGCCATCATCAACCATCTCATGGTCCCTAGGGCTGATGTGGTGACGAAACAGGATGTGCACAATGCTATTGAGGTCACTATGAAGCAGGTTGCGGAAAACATTTTAGCTCCAGCAATGAAAGCTAAGATTGTGACTGTTATTGGCCAAGTTGAAACGCTGCAAAATAAAGTAGATGAGATGGTTAAGAGCTTTGATACCATGCAAGATAGTGGGGAGAAGTGGAAGGAGGTCGTGAGTAGGAAGGTTGACAAGGTTGCCAACAAGGTGGACTAGGCAACGGATGTTGACCTGGTCAAGGCCAAGGAGGCAAACATTCGGGTCACCGGGTTGACCATGAGCAAGGGGGAAACCTCAAAACAACTTATGGAGTTGGTGCAGACGGAGTTGCTCGACAGGTTGAAGGTTGTTGACCGTGTGCAAGTGCAGAAGGTGCATTGGCAGATGTTGGTGGGGCGATTAAATAAGGCCACTGACAAGGCACCGGTAGTCATCATCACGCTGGCATCAGTACACAACAAGCTCACGGTGCTGCGCACTCGCAAAGGCCTGCAGGGCACTCAGCTTGGGCTCAACGAGGACTTAATTCTCGCTCAGCAGGCCTAGAAACGAACTGTTTGGGCCACCTTCAAGGAGGCCAAAGAGGCTAGCGAACGGGTCTACTGGCGTGGGGCTGATCTCTACATCAACCACAAAGTCGTAAACTTTCCTACTGCATAGGGGGGCGGGGGCCAGAGAGACTTGCACGTGTGCCTGTGGAACATCCATGGGGCCGCTATCACAAAGTTAGAAACACATGAACATCTGCTTGACCTATTTCAACATATTGACGTTGTTACTTTGACAGAAACACATCACTTCCCGGGCGATACATTCCCGATCTTACTAGGGTCCTGCTATTTTGATGTTGCCAGGCTTGTGACTACACAAGGTGTCGTTCGAAGGCATAGTGGAGGCATTGCGGTACTAGTCAGGGAAACATGGGCAAATAGTACTACTGTTTGGAAAACTGCAAGGGATGGGACTAGGATTTGGCTGCGCTTGGGTAATGCTTTCCAAAGGCCTTTATTCCTGTGCATAGTATATGCTGCTCCACAAGGCTTGCCATATGCGAATAGCAGCTTGTTTGAACACATGTGCCAAGAGGTTGGAGAAGCCATGAGCTTAGGCGATGTGCTTCTTACTGGGGATTTCAATGCAAGGACAGGCATAAACACTGACTTCATTGATTACAATCAACTAGCAGATGTGCTGCTGGTGCCACAGGCCATTGAAAACACCTTACCCAACGATATGCTGGAGCGCCAAAACCGTGACATCGTCACGGCTAGCTAGCATCATGAGTTCTTAGATCTCTGCAAAATTGCTGGGCTATTCATCCTCAATGGCCGCACACCAGGAAACATATTAGGGGAGTACACATGCCTATCTAATAAAGGTTTTAGCACTGTGGACTATTTTCTTACAACATCTGACCAATTAGAAGGTGTCAAACGTTTAGAGGTTAACAACGATAAAAAATATTCAGGTCACAAAGATGCACACTCTGATCATAGACCATTAGCACTAAACCCCCTTCCTGTTTAACAAAAGGCAATCAAACACCTACCATGTTTCAAATATGACACTACCAAAGCAGCCAAATTTAGCAGGAGTGTACAGCATAACATTGATGTGTGGGCAAGCCCAGATGTACTTGATGCATCTGACGTACAAACAATAGTCAATCTGTTACAACAGTGCATCACACAATTTACAGAAGAAGTGTTTGGAAATAGACAAGTGGCCTTAGGAAAAACAATAAA
>Ga0209611_10001668_pt1 | contig 38303 bp, 20 predicted proteins | sample S1TSphgellanicum_3_FD_187693 | JGI IMG/M metagenome (GOLD analysis project Ga0209611, IMG submission 187693) | Host-associated microbial communities from peat moss isolated from Minnesota, USA - S1T2_Fc - Sphagnum magellanicum MG (SPAdes) (version 2) | ecosystem: Host-associated > Plants > Peat...
TTTTTTGGGATGGGTTTTGTTTTCTGTGACAGTTATTACTCAACGGGTGCATTATGCACCAGGTTCACACTAGTTACAATGAATATATCATTTGTGGATATTTTTATAATTTTATCCAAACACCACATGTTTTTGGGTGTATCTTCCAATGAGGCCATGATGAAAATTTGATAGTTCATGAAAGGAAATTCAAAATGATTTGATCCAACAAAGGTTTTATGTAATATCAGTGTATTTTGATTGAGGTTTAAAATGACTTGTAATTGATAAGCAATTGTGTGAATGTTGGTGTTTTGTTTCAAGATTCATTTATGAAATCTATGAGTGATTCCAACTTTTTTTTTAAGGTTTAGGTATTTATTAGAATAATAAAACAATGTAAGAAGAAAATTCTCTTCCTCTTTCTTTTTGAAGACACCAACTTCATTAACTTCCAAATTTTAACCCAAAAAATCCATTTTTTCTTTCTTCAAATAACAAGTCAATTGCATTTTCTAATTGTAATATCTCAACAAACTAAAAACTTAAGACAATTTGTTGTGACTTTTGAAAAAATTGTTGAGCAAGACCTTAAAAATCCCCGTTGAGAATTTTACAAGTGTTAATTTAATGACCTAGGTGGCACACACATGGTGTTGCAACAAGGTTTAATGTTGATGCAAAATTTAATTAAAATAAATTATTTTTACAAATGTTGACCATGGAGTCCATGAACTAAATGGTACATAAAACCATGCAATGACATCCACAAAGTTTGTAAGGGTGTGTTTAACGTCCCCTCACTATTTGGATTATTGTTTCGAAGTATATAATAGACTTTGAGAATAGGACAAAACTATGAAGAATCCTACTTCTTACCAATATTTTGTTTTTTCAATTTCTTGATGGAAACAGAGTGGCAAATGTCCTTAATAGATTTTGATTTAATTGGTCACACATTTCCAAAGAAGTTTTAAATACCATAGCCAATACATATGAATGTAGCAAAACCTTCCTCTTGCAATTTTTTAAAGAAAAAAAATTGCAATAAATTATTTCCTTTTCAAAAAGCTTTGTCAATTTTTGGCAAATTTTCAAAGAATTTTTTTTAAAAAGACTATGAATCCCTACTCTACTAATGGGAGTAATAGGTGTATCTCCACATATCATATTACAATGCTTTTGAAATTTATGTTTCCCCATTGATATTAATTTAAACACAAAAGAAGCCAATAATTGCAAGGTTCAATTCCAATTCCATGGGGATTTTAGACCTCTAATCCAATTGGTAGAGTTTTGGACTAGGAAGCAACCAAAGAACCAACCCAAAATTGTGAACAAGCCATTACCAACACAAAAACTAACTCCAATTCAATGCATGCACCTTTAAGGAAAGGAAGTAAAAGGAAGTGCAAAAGGCTTAAAGTGACTCTCATTTCACATATTAGAGTTTTCCTTAAAGTGGCACTTGTTTGGTCCCACTTTCACTTACTATTTGGCGTTTCATCACATTGTTTTTGTTATTGTTCGCAAAATCTTGCAATAAGGGACCAAAATTTGAAAACCTAACATGAACTCTCTTTTAACAACATTTTTTTCAACTCATGGGCTCTTGGCAACAAATGTCAAAAAGAACAAACATTGAAGGATAAAAAAACATCACTGTAAATGCAACAATGCACCCCATAGGAAGAGTCAACATTGAAGGATCAAAAAGCAACCTCACTATGAATCTAACATTGCAACTTATAAGAAGAACTAAAATCAAATGATTGTAAAACATCATTATGAACATGATGTTGCCTACCAAAAAAAAGACCAAAAAATAACAAAAAAGACAAGAGGAGGGGGCAAAAGTTACATGCTACACTCCTCTCATCATTATCTACTTTGAAACCATAAAAAAACAAAAAAAAAGGTGAAGAAGAGGGGGCACAAGTTGTGTGCTATGACCTCCCCTTATTATCATTGACAACAACAAAACAAGTCTCCTCCTAGCTCCTCTTATGCCCACTCCTACAACAAACAAAAAAACAAAAAAACAAAAAAAAAACATCTATTACTATTGTTTTTGAGGTACAAAAAAGGAAAATGACCAAAAAAAGGCTTGCAAAGCTCACAAAAGAACAACTCAAAGCTTGAAAACAAAAACTTAAACACAGATGTGAAAAGGTTCATGACATGACAACAAGCTTTGTGTGTGGTGCATTAAGTTTGTGATGGGCAACAACTTGTTAATTTCATACCAAAGTGTGATGCAAAATTGTGTTTCGTGCCCAAATGGGGTTTGATGTAATTTTTTGATGTTGTGTTTGGCATTATGACCCATGAATCAAGTAAACTCAACCTTCCCATGACATGTTTCTAGGACTTTACAAGAACTCTATTATTAAAAAAAAAATGAACTTATTTTTAACATGAGCAAATTATTAAAGAGTTTTTGGGGTTTGAACCAATGTTTTGTGGGTATAGGTTTTTGATATATCCTTAGGTAAGGGTATAATTTTTTTAATGGTTTTATCCATCAAATAAAAGGCATTTTAGTACTAAAGTTTTTCTATCAAAATAAGGTTTAGGTATAAAAGAAATTGTGATTTTTGATAGATGGGTAGAATTTAGATATGCATCATCATATATCTTTATTTTAAGTAAAAAATGGGTAAATGTTTTTTTTTTAAATTTAATTTGAGATAGAAATGTTCACATTTTGGAAGTATCGAAACAATTTTCGAAGGCCAAACCCAACAAGATCACACACAATCATGTTAGAATGCAAAAATCAAAGTGTTTGATTCATCCTTGAGTACAAATAGGCACAAACACATTAAAAAACTTTGATTTGTTCAATGAAACATGGAACTCACTTACCTAATATTGAATACATACACACATATAATGTTACAACTAAGGATATTTTTGAAGTTTTTGAAATTCAAACATGCATTTTGCTTTCAGGATTAATCATCATGCTCAATGGTTTGTTCACCCCACATTCCAATAAATTGGTGCAATTGAAAACACTAACAAATTGGCAAAACTAGCATCAACACATCCCAAATGATTGGTAGAATTGGAAATACCCACAAATGAATTTTTGATATATATAAATTTCATGGCCTACTCATCCTAATCTACTTCCTTTGATTTTAGGCACAATCCCATTTCAACTATATACATCCAAGGGTATGAATAACATATAATTTTTCAAATTCACATACCTTTGGGTATGTGCAACATGCAAGTTTATCAATTTTTGAAAAAGAAATTAGGGTAAATAATTTACCCTATCCATACCCAATTGGTATATAAAGCTAAAAGATATACATTGGTTTGAATGTTATATTAGTGCAATGTAACATAAACTTTAGCTAATTATGACATGTGTTATAAACCAATGTTGTGCAATTCTTCCTTTTTAAATGAACCAAAGGTCTCAATTTTGACATTGTAAAATTAATTAAAGGTTCTTCGAACGAAGGTTTGAAACACTACTATGAGGGTATCTAATTTGCAGTGTTAACATTATGTGTTTAGGTTTAAGTTTTTATGACCTAGACTTGAGTTGACATCTTTTTATTGGGATTGGACCATGGAACTAGTATTTTGCTAGATCTAAAAGTGAAACCAAACTTGTGAAAAAAATTTATTGAACATAAGGTTAGGTTTTTTAGGTAGGCAAATTATTTTTCTCTGTGAACAATTGATAACTAAGTTGAATTTTATAGTTAAGTATTGATGTAATTAATTGTTGAACTCCATATACAGCAGACGATTGTTTTTTTTTTGGGTACAACTCTATGCCATACAATTTTTAGCATGGTTCTTCCAAATCCTTTAGTTCCATTTCTATCAAAAAAATTCAAATTCAAGAACCTTCAAGCCCAATTAAAAAATTGGGCTTGGTTCCATGTACACACTACATAATCCCCAATGCTAGAGATTGTATGGGTACATTTTTTTATGATAAACTAAAACAATCCTAGTTTATATAGGTACGAAGTTCAACAACTAATTTAAAAGTTCAACTTATGGACTATTTTTTAAACATTAATTTTCCTACCTAAAGATCCTAACCTTGTGCTTAAGCATGGTTTTTCATGATTTGAATTTCAAATCTAGCAAAAGATTGATTCTACAATCCAATTCTTATGTCAATGCCAAAATATATATATCAACTCAAATCTAGGTCACAAGAACCTCGATGTGAACCCCCATATAAAAATTTCAATCTAGATAACCTCCCAACAATGTTATAATCAAGGGAAAACTTGGCTCCCTAGTTTTGGCTAACAGTTTGTGGAATTCTTCTTAGGGATATATATATATATATACGTAAAGGTCTAAGTATGGATCAATCTTGAACCAAAATTGCATTTTTGAAATACCAGGCTAATGTTGGTGGTGTGAACATGTGGATCAATATTGAGAAAATGTTACTCATGGCATTACTTAGGGTTTAAAATTTCGAATGGTCATATGAGTAACAAGAGCTAGAAGGTTTTTATAAAGTCTAGTACAAGTATATTAGTAGCACTCTAGCTTCATACCCATGGAATATTAACCTAGGTACTAATTCATGGATTCATCAATGCATTTATACACATAACACTAATTTTTTTGCCAAGTTTTCAAACTGCCAAAATTGGCCATTAGGCCCACTAGTCATTTCCTACATGTTATAGTTTATGACCTATCTATGTTAATTTATGACCTACCAAAAGACCTATATGCTAGGGGGGTGCAAACAGGATAACATGAGCCGCACCCACTTGCTTTTGGGACTACTTTTGGTGGAATATTTTTTAGAATATATTTTTAAAAATTCTTCAAAAAAATTTTCAAAACTTTTTATAATTTTTTAAATATTATTATGTCAAGGTTTATGTAAAAGATTTCACAATATATGTAATCGTCAAAAGTTTTGGAATCTATTTATAAATTTTTATAATGGTAAAAAACATGCATTATAATGTTTAATGAAAGTTTTTGAAAGCTTATTATTCATCAAATATTTTTAAAATTAATTCACACGTTCCAATGATAAATTATGAACCAAACTATATTAAAAAATCTTATACTTTCAACACCAAATTAAATTACCACTTGTAAACGTGAAAAATTAAACACTCATTACACTTGCTATGGCTTGTGTTAGTATGACTGCACCTAGGGTGAATGCACTTGGGTGTGCATTTTTCCTCCTAATCTATCACTAGCAATTGGCCTAGGCTTAGTGCCACATTAGGAGGCAAAATGTGGCCTTTAAAGGGCATTTTGAGTACTTTAAAATAGTTTGGTTTGCTCTAGTTTCAACATGTTATTTTTTAAAGTGACAAATTAAGGCGTAAGATTATTTTTTTGCATTATCTAGTTGCAAATATATCCATCTTTTCAAAGGTATGCATACTACAATAATCACAATCATATTTATATATGGGTATGTACCAATGTTGACAATTTCAAATCTAGGTTATAGTTTAGGTTCTATGGTCTCCAAAATGGACTTTTTAAGTTATGTTGGAATCAATGTTGGAACCTAACTAGGCAATCAACTTTTTCAAAATTGAAATAAAACTTGAATCAAGGATGTTACTCGATTTTCAACTATTTCAAGTTTTTTATGTAAATAAGTACAACTTTTTTTTATAAAGTATAAGCTTAGGCTTAAATTTTAAGCAAGTTATTGCATTTGATTAATTATAATCATTAATATTTTATTTTGAACTATGTGTTTGTTGAATAACTAATAATTAAATAATAATAATCGTTTATTAAAAATGGAGCTATACTGACTTTAAATTTGAGAACCAAGTTCTTAATGTCAAGAATTTTACTATAGTTATAAATTTTAATCCTAATTACTGTAGGTAATTTAGGGTAAGTCTGGAACCAGTTCCAATGTGAACAAGATTCCAACTTTTTGGTGTTTAGGATAAGTGGGACAATCTGTGATCAGAATCCTTGGATTTTGAAGCACATTGTAACTTTGTTGTGTTTTTGTGTTTTTGTTATGCAAGGAGTTTGTTGAGGTTTTTGTTGGTGCTTGGATTCCTATGTTTTGTAGGTGAATAAATTTTCAAAATCTAGAAAACTATAGTTGATTTAGCTCGATAGTGTTAAAGCTAGATTTGTGGTTGATTACATTGAGTTATTGGTTATTTTGTTTGTTCCTACTCAAGATTGTGGAGTTGTTCTTTTGAGCTTTGCTCGAGCATCAAGTGACATGATCTTTTGTGTTTTATTTGTACATGTTACAGCTCAATGTGACTGCACAATGTTACCTTTCCTCTTTTGTTTTGTTTTTTGTTCATTTCTAGGAACAACGACAATGACGATAGCTTGAACTACCACCACCATCGTTCATTTGTAAATAACAACGGTCACAGCAACCTATGCCACCACTGCCATTGCTAGGAGCTACAATGCAAAAGGAACAACTATAGCATATAACTACAATCTAGGGAAGACAAAGGAGAAGAAGGAAAGGAAAGAAAAGAGAAAAAAAGTGAAGCGGGGGAGTTCAATAGCACACACGGTTGCAACATGTAGCCAGCACAAGGTGCCGTAGCATGGTAGCACGTTCACACATGCACGAAAGCCATTAAACTCCCATAATCATCATTGTTGAGCTTTGATTCAATTGAAGTGTGGTCCGGGCTTACTGGCTCAATGAAGTGCCAAAGGCCCAAGCAGATAAGGTTAGGGACGGTCCAATCCAAACCTACCCTGAGCCTTTTTTTTTTTTTAATTGAATATCCAAACCTAAGGTTCAAGGGGCTATGTGGTAGCTAGGGGTAAGTTTGGGTGGGGGTGTAGGTTAGGGTCCAATCCGAACTTGTTATTTATTTTTAATTTTTATTTGCGTTTTCCAAACTTAATAATTAAGTTCAGCACCAATCCAAATTTGACACATGTCAAGAAGTTAGTAAAATTATTTATTTATTTATTTATTTATTATTATTATTATATTTTTCAATTTTCATTTGAATGGAAGGATTTCATCTCTTTATTTCTATTTTATTTTTATTTTTTTCCATCCAAAGTTGGACGAAAAGTTTTCATCCATCCGTGATTCTTAGTGGGCCATATCTTCCACATGTGGGCTCAAATTTCAACGATTCTTACATCATCGAATTTGTCTTGGCAAGCCCTATGCAACAATGGGCCTATAACCACTTTTGGAGATTGTGTTTAAGAGTTCAAAGATTTATTTTTTCGTATTTTTGGGATTTATTTCACATAAAATCCCACAAATTGATATCTCCCACATACAAGGCTTGTTTTAGGTGTCATCTGCACCAATGCTTTTGTGATGAAGGAGACTATCATTTTAGGAGTTTTTAACCAAATTAGCGAAAGGTCATTTGCCAACCCTTTTTCTAGTGGTGTGGCATGAAGGTGTTGGGAGGCATGTGGTGTGTAGGAGGGCATGGAACACAAGAACAACAAATGGGTGACTTACCTGTAAAAACTCTTGATACCCACATGTGGTGGAGTGCCACACCATCAAGTTGCGCCATCAACTTTTGAAATTTTGCATACTTGTTATCGTAAGTCTCTAAATGGAACTTATTGGGGTGGAGGCATGTATGTGTTAAAGGGTTCCTCCCACTTGTGTTGTGGGTTTTTACATTTGTTTCCTATATCTGTGTTTGGGACTGTCAGTTCTTTATCGAGGGGTAAGGAAATTTATTAATTTGTGTGCCTTTGAGTTACATCACAAGGCAAGCACAAGCTCGTGTGATGATCTCCTACAAATTTATGCATACTATTCAATAAAAATCTTTGAGTGAAGGGCTTTGAGCCTTCCCATGTGTGCTAGTTGCAACATGTAGTGAATCAAAAGGTTGTAATTGGTGTGGTTAATGGTTGGGTATGGGACAAGGCTACCACCCAACTCTAATTACTGAATAGGTCCTGCTTGAGCCCTAATTTGCCCATACATAAATATTAAGGTTTAATGGCAAGTCAGTTGTACTTGGTGCTTGTCTTTGTTGTTGGGTGAAATCAAGTTGATGACAATTAGATCTGTTGTGGCGGTAAGACCAAAGTAATGATTGATGAAATCACATTTGTTGTTCCTATAGTTGTGAAGGTCCAAGTGCGTGCTTGGCCTTGTAGAACATTTTTGTGGATGCAGGTGCCCCAACCATAAAAATGTAACAACCTTAAACACCATTTTCGTTTGGGGGATTTTAGGGTTAAAGAAAATAGTAACAAGTCAGCATCCCTATAGGATTAATTGAATCGATATGGGTGTAGCAATCCTGGTCACAGTGGGGTTTCAGAGTTATAGGGTTTCAAGGTTATAGGATTATAGGGTTACAAGTTTAGGGACTTCAAGGAGACTCAGATTAAGGTTAGGGTTTCATCATGGACAAATGTCAAGATTTGGATTCTAGAAATAGGTTTGCCATAAGGTTTATTAGGTGAAGGGTGTGGTTTGGACCACCTACCCCACCTACATTATCACCTAAAGGAAATTCCTAGAATTTTGAAGCAGAACTACCACCGGTAATGTCGGTACCACGTATGTGGGACATGGAGGACATGTATGGCACCTCCAAAGGGCCCCGTCAATTTTCAAGGGCAGTAGGCACCATCGAACAAGATGATTTCATCTAGAAGTTCGATAATTGGTGTGATATATAGTAGTTGTGGAATCTGCAACAATTTATACCTTTCGTAACATGGAAGGGTTTATTTTACCATCTGGAGGGATCACCCATGGATGACTATCACAAGTTTTGTGATGCCCATGAAGTTGACATTGAAGAATGGTGTCGATACTAGTCAACAAATTATTTTTCCATCACCAAGGGTCAATTAGCTCTGCCAACACCTACCCCATTGACCATTATCATAAAGGCTAGTGCATGTCCTTCTACACCTAGGGGTAGTGGCAGCAAGCTGACTATCAAGGCACAAGTTTTTCCCGCTTTTAACCCTATCACTGAGTTCTTTGAATGACTTCACACCCATTACACCAATTCTAGGGTGTCAAGATTAAGAAATTCATTACATCGCAAGAGTTTCAGCACTGACCCCATGAGAGTTTGTGGGAGGCATACACGTAGATGTGGAGGTTGATTAATGTGACCAAGGGGGTTATAGAGGCCCAAGCTATCCATTTTTGGTATGGGATCCTTGAAAAGGATCTAAGGTGATGGGTGTGAAACATAATTTTCACCCAATGTACTTAGCCCACATTGGCATTTGTTTTCCAAATATCTAAACACATTAAGCTCAACATGGTGGAGGAGAAGGTTGTTACCCAAAGGTTTAATAAGGAAACCTTAAAACCTTCCTACCTCATTGACTCAACAATCATGTGGTCAGGCATTGAGGACTACACCATAAAAGGCCAAGGGGACAAAACAAGAATCTAAATGGAGGTTCTTCATCCTACTCAAAAAAACAGGGGGGGGAAAGACAAGTTTTGGAGGTGTTATGGGCTGTATTGGAAAAAGGATTACCCTAATCCTCTTCAAACAACCACTTCCTACCCAAATCCCAACCAACCTTGCTCACATTGCAAGGTGTATGGCCATGATGCGGACCATTGCTTCACGCTTCATCCAAAGTTGTGGCAAGTTCAATCCAGACAGGAAATGCAAGGAAGTCCCCAAGTTGTAGTAAGGGCCAGAAGGCAAAAGGTGTGACCTATAAAGGGCTCGCCACCAAGTCAACTCCAAACCAACCCAATGCCATGGAGGCATGATTTGCACGTTTGGAAGCGCTAATGACAAATATGGCATCTAGCATGGCAACATAGGTGAAACCCACAACACCTACACCATGTGATTCTTCAACTTAAAGCTTCAACCTTAGATTTTTTTGTGGAGCTAGATTCTTAAGGCAATTAGGTCTAGATGCAATCGAATCAAGTATTCTTCATGATCATGTTTAAAGGGTAGCTAATGACGAAACCTTGGTTAGGGTTTCAACAACTACACCAATTATTAGGGCAAATGTTTAAACGTAGGAACCATGAAGTGTTGGCAAAATATTGGATCCTTAGTGTGGGGAGGCCCAACACCAAGTTTGTTTACCATAGTCTTTTGTATTGATTGACATAATCTGCACCTTTATGGACACATCAAACCCCAATAGGGGATTGATTACGACCACTAGACTATTCAATTCCACTCAAAAACCCAAGTGCCCAGTAACGTGTTAGGGGTGACCTCTAGACTATACCATGGTCTATGTTAAGGCAGTGGTTACATAGGTTACATTGTATGATGTGCTAGTTGGGGGGGCAATTTTTATACCCCCTGGGAGTCACCCTAGATTTTTGGGAGGAAATTGTTTATTATTGACTAGGATGGCAAATAGGAGATAGTCGTAAGGCTTTTCCACCAATTACTTTCATTAGGGAGCATGTAAAAAAATCTATCAATACAATGATGTTAGCAAGATTTTAAAGGTTTCCCCATGGTTTTGATTTATTGGAAGGCATGTCCATGCTATGGATAAGCCCCCTATTCATGAGCTAGAGATGCCAAGTGCCCAAGTTGGGCCATTCATTCAAGGCTCATCACGTGATCCTCCACCATCGTGGGGAACATTATCGAATCTTTATACATCAACCAGACATTATATTCATCAAGCTTAGCACATTTTGTTGTTACTAAGCCTACAAGTACTGGTAGATCTAGGCCATGGACCACCTAATTTACAACCTTTGGATTATAGGGTTATCCACTAGCATATTCTCAAAGATGGGATTTGCCTAGTAGAGTTTTTTGGAGGCATTAATTCCGACCTTGTAACAATCCTTCAATCCAATGTCAGGGTTCACCAATACTATTATGTGGAGAAGGATCCTCAAGCCCAGCAAGCCTCCATGCACCATATTATGATGTTGTGACAACATCCTGAGTTATTGCTTACATCAACAATCCAAGTTACCAACGTGCCTTACCAAGCAACATCACATTACTAGGGGCATAAGATTTGGACAAGATTGGACCAATGGTCCTAGTCATATAAAGATGACCCTAAACCCTATCGCAGGTTGGCATGTGTAGGTTAGGGACTTTCAGACCTTAGATCAAGGTTATTTTAGGAATTGATTAAGGTGTTGTAATATTTGTAGACCTTTCAACTACATTCATGTGCATGTGTTGGAAAATGTCCCACCTTTGGGGGATTCTCAACCAACTGTATTGGTAGCATGGCAACAAATTAAGACTTGGATTAAGGAGCCAGTGTAGGTGGATGCTGCAACAATCGATTCATGTGCCCACCACTTTTGGTGGTTATGGACTAACCTAGTAACCCTAAAAATGTTTTAAAACGCATATCGGCTCATTTTGAAGTCACCCACATGCCTGGTGGATGACATTTTGGATCTAAGATGACATTCTTTTGCCATTCAACATGATGATCAACCACCTTTAGCTGTAATCAATAGGAGGGTTGGCCTACCTCGGGTAGTTTTACCTATTCTTTTGAGTTTTCTCTGTTCTCACACATTTCGAGATGGTGATCTAGGCATGATTAGGGATGCCAACTCATCCAGGATGGAAAAACCCAACGTTGATGAACAAGAATGAGTTATGGGATTTTGCACCAACACCACAACTATGCGAAGGATTTCCAAAGGTGCTCATAGATGGATATTAGGATAGGATATGGATCTTACCTATCTACATGGATCTTTAACCTTTGTTGGGCTAAGAAAGTTCGATTTACACAATCTTTCTTGCCCACCCACCTTCCTCTACTTTTGTTACACCTACATATGGGTCAACTATGTTGGTGCAAGGGGGGGTCATCCTTGGCATTTATGGGATCAAGGATTTATGGGTAATGGGAAGGAGGTTTTTGATGTGAGGGCGTTAGGGCATTTTGGTGTTATGTCACATTCTACGTTCAACTTCAGGTGCTAGGGATGTGTCATCATCTTAGCCCAAGGTACAGGAGATTGCAAAATCATGGGAGCCAAATATTAGTCATGTGGTTACAAGAAATGAGGTGCAAGAAATACAATGGCTATTGCAGGATCATGTTGGTTGTTTTGCCTTCAATTTGAAGGAATTGGGACAATTTTAAGGATATGAGGTCCAAATTGCATTAGAAGATGATAATTTATTTTTAGATGACCTTATAAGTTGAATGAGATGGAGAGGGCCTTAGTTCAAGTTCAAATAGCAAAATTACTAGATGCAGGTTTGGTGGAATTATTAAAAGGTGATTATGCCTCAACAACAATGATGTTAACCAAGAAGGATATTTTTGGCAATTGGACAGAGCAATGCATGTGTGGGGATTATCACCTAATCAACAAGCGCACGTTTTCAAACAAGTATGCCATGCCTTTATTAGAGGAAATCTTTAATGCCCTTAGTTAAGCCAAGGTTTTTACTACCTTTGACTTGAGATCTAGCTACTATCAATTTCCATTGAGAGAGGGTGACAAGGTCAAAACAACATTTTGGGGAATCGACCCTCATGGGAAGGATTGTTTATACAAAGGTGGTTTTTGCCATTTGGTTTTCAAAATGCCCCTACAAAATTTCAAAGGGTGATGGATTGGGTGTTGGCACGATTTGGTTTTGCCAAATGTAACATTTATGACATTATTATCTTAAGCTCGACATTAAAGGATCACAGGCATCATCTACATGAGGTATTTAGAAGATTTGAAGATCATAACCTTAAGTTTCATCCAAATAAATGTTAGTTTTTCCAAACATAGGTGGAATACCTAGGTCACATGATTTATTCAGGTGGACTGGGGGTATAGAAGGCCAAGGTCGAGCCCATTTCACATATACCCCAACCAACAGATGTCAACCAATTACGAACCTTCCCAAGGTTGCATAATTATTATTGGATATTTGTTAAAAGATTTAATAGCATTGTTAAACCTTAAACTAGGTTGACATAGATCAACTAAGAGTACGTTTGGGGTGATGAGCAAGAGCAAACATTTTAGGAGTTGAAAGTCTGACTTTTTTAAGCCCCCATCTTGAGGCAACCCATTTGAAGACATCCTTTGCAATTGCATACGAATTAAAATACTTTAGGGTTAGGGGTTATGCTTACCCAACTGAATGATGATGGTCAAGAGTTCTAGTGTTATATGCCAATTGGTCCAACAACAAAACAAAGGCCAAATATAGTTCATATGAAGGGGAATGCATTGTTGTTATTTGGGCAGTTTTTTTTTTTCAAGTGTTATCTATATGGTAGCCCATTTACTTTGGTTACCAATCACCAACCCCTAAAGTTTGTAATGGAATTAGATCGACTCACAAGAAAGTTGGCCAGATGGGCATTAATCTTTTAGAAATACGATTTTGATATTATTCACAGGGCTAGTAGGATTAATTGAAATGCTAATGGGTTGAGTCGAAACCCAAGTTCAAGTGAAGAGGATATCACATGTGCCAAGTGGCAAGGAAAGGTGGATTTGGAAGTAGTACCAAGATGGATGCCTTTGCAACCCTATGTACTTTGTTGGGATATTTTAGGGATGTACCCCAGAGCAACACAAGTCATGGGAATTCCCACAATGATAATGATGAGTTAGAGGGCAATGGTGCCTTGGACATCCATCTAGATTTACCTATATGCCATATCTATAAGCAAGTGAAGTTTCGGTGGGATTGACACCCAAGGAGCAAGATCAAGTTGTCCACATGACGAAACAATTCTTATGGGAAGGTAATTCCTTATTACATGTGTGGACAAATGGGTGAATACGTGTAGTACCATGCCTATAGTAGTGTGAGGGCCTTGTACGACATGTTTATGAAGGGTTGGGCCATTTTGGGGTTCGACAAACCTATAGTTTGCTCTAGGCATAGTACTAGTGGCATGGGATGTAATTACACGTTCAATAGTTTGTTTCTCGGTATGTGGTGTGTGATCAATTACGGGCATCATTCAACACATTAACACCCCAGCTAAAGCCTTTACCAATTATGGGGCTAGGTTATCGATGGAGCTTGGATTTTGCCGACCCATTGAATTTGATGCCTCGACATAATCAATATGTTTTGGTTATGATTAAACACTTCTCCAAGTGGTTAAAGTTGGTGCCATTGCCAAATTGCAATAGTGAAGGTACTGCATATGCATTTCTAAACAAAATGTTTAACAAATTTGGTGTTTCAACCAAAGTTTTTGCTGACTAAAGTACGAAATTTTGAGGGGATTTTTAGGATTTGTGTGAGAAGGCATTGATAGATCATCGAACTACTTCATGAGATCATCTTGAGGCAGACAGGTTGGTCAAATGAATGGTGTAGACAATAAAAGCAAGGACTACAAAAATACGGCCTTCAAAAAGGCCACACTTAAGATTAAGACTTGCAATTACCATGGTTGGATCCTAAGCTACTAGTTTCCATTTGACGCAATGTTATGACTATGATTAGTCTCAATGATCCTTTAATGTGGACTCAAGCATGTGAACAATGGGCTACTTTGTTTAAGTGTGTGATGCCTATGGCTACGAAAAATCTAGTAATTTTTTAACACCAAGATATTTTTCAGTATGCCACAATTCTTGGAAAAAGTTATCAATCTCAAGTTTGTAGGTTCGAGCTAGGGGATTATGTTTACATGTAGTAGATAACACCCACCACATTGGATGTGACTACATGTCATGAAATTTTGCATGTTCAAAAGGTCCTACCTTTCAAAATATTATTGTTGGAAGGACGAAATGGTTAAACATTTAAGGTCCATGTGTGTAATTGTGCACTATGTCATCTCCCCAATGTAGATGGCCAAATTGACCCATCTTTTGCCATTATATTTGTCGATTTACAATGTATGTTGTGTGGGCAATTCACAGGAGCTACCACTATGTTGGTTTGTGACCGGTGTTCAAAAGGATGTTTGACACCACCCTTGGACCAAGTATCGGTAGGCAAATGATTTTACCTTCAGTGCACCCAATAGACATGGTTCCCACATTTACATAGTAGGACTAGTCTAAGATTTTCCCCCATGATGTCTCACCTTTGGCTGAAAATTTGAAGGATTCCATATAGGTGACTAACGATGGGGCTCACATTTGCACTCAACCTAATGATCCTTTTACCTTGGAACTCAAGGATTCGCCCTAATGGATTACTGGTGGTAGTTCTATAATGTTATTTGGTTTTAAGGGACCCCAACCCAGATAAGGGGACAATTTGGATGTGGTGTACAAGGTAGGGTATTTTTATATTATGTGTTTTGAATATGGTGACAACGATAATTGTAGGTGTTGACTTTGGAGTGCATGACATTAGTTTTATTTATGTGTGAAACCATAACAAAAACTAGGATACAATTTTTTTTATAAAACACAAAAGTGACTAGTCCAAACTGAAATTAAAATACTTTATGAAAAACTAAACATTGAATCAGATTCTTAATTCATAAAGTGAAGAACACATATACCTCGTTGTGTAAAATTGGGTAAGTGTAAATGATTTGGTGGGGAAGTTTAACTTAATGAATGCATATCCAAAATCCTTGGGATTTTATTGTGGTTAAATTTTGCATTTATATAAAGACCTTGTACCCATTTTGGTTATATAAATTTTATTTTAAAATATGTTTTACAATCACACCCTACTATTGATAAAGCTTATTTAAACAACTTGATAATGCACAATATCAACATTGAGAAATATTATATAGAATGAATTAGATCCCACTGTGAAGTAAACAACCAAACATTTTAGGTCTAAGGAAATCTTGGGGATTGGCAACCTATCAATAAAAACAACTATGCAAAAATGCATATAACCCACCACAAAAATAAAATAAAATATCCATAGCAAAAAAAAAGGTAATAGATTTTTAGTCATTCTTGATTCTTTTAAATAGATGTCAAAGATTTCTATAACAATAATAACATTCTTCTCATTAATTTTTTGTCAACCTCAAACATCATATGTTCCTTTTTTTATTTAGGTTATTTATATAATGATGGTACAATTAACATGATGGCATAATTTCACATCATGTAATTTGGTTTGATTATAATATTTTCGTTAATGACAAATGGTTGTCATACACTTGAAGTTTTAGTATGTCACATGTTAGTTGCATATTTTGCAAAACATTAAGGTATACTATTCTATTTTATTTTAACATTCCAACTTCCATTATGGAAACCAATCATTGTTTCAAATATTTATTGAAAGTTGGATGAAATTTGGAATGTGAAATAGTAGGTAAAATTTTGAATATAATCAATTTTTTTTAAATCTGTAAAGATTTTATCTAGCATTGAAATGACATCAAACATGAAAGGGATTTTAGAAGAGCCAAAGGTGTCTTTCTTAAATTAAACCTCCTACATAATTTTTAAGGTGGACATTGAAATTGCCATAATGAAGGAAATATCCAATTTGATGCCATGATGAATATTTTAAGGTGCATAGGTCTATTTATTTATTTTTCCAATTTTGTGATGTTGCTCAAATGGCAATCATCTATAAGTTGATTTAGCCAAATTTGGTGATAAGAAAATATGAAAATTAAAAGAAAAATAATATCCTTCTATAATTTTCGCTACTTGTGAGAACTTAGGATAGAATCTGACATTTTTTAATTTTTGAAAAAGAGATTTCTTCTCAACATTATTAAATTTGAAAAAAGATTCAATTTTCGCCAATTCGTAAAATAATTCCCCATTTGGCAAAACTTCACCCCACAAGAAAAACACTTGCATAGGTTTAATTGGTATTACATTACCAACACTTTTCAATACCAATAAATGACCCCATTGGTTCACATTTAGTATCCCATGCAAGGTGACCTTGAATTGTTGGCTTGGCCATGAGGCTCATCATATAGATCAAATGCATGAGCTTGAGGCTTTGTCATGTGGAGAAAATGCATGGGCTTAAGGCTTATCATATGGATCAAATGAAGCATTAATTACATCAAGATAATTACACATGCAACATGAGTTTTGATTGGCACATAACCAAAAGAATGAGGCCAACCTATAGAAAACTTTTCAAATTTGACTTGCTTGCAATAAAAATCATCCTTGCTTTTGAATTCATGCAAATCTAAATGATGACATAGGCATGACATCTCATTTTGGAAAGAGAACATAACTATTGCTTTGGTGTATACATGCCATTACTACAAAAGTAACTTGTAAGTTTACTATGACAAAATGTTTTTTTAAATATAAGACTTTGGTTCATTTCAATTGTTGGAAAAAAGAAAAAGAAAAAGTTACATTGCTTGCAACATACAACACATGTCCACTACTTTTCAGGTTCCTTTGTTTGATACTTTGACACTTTCATACAAAGGAGTCTAAGGCACGATTTGTGATGAAGACTCAATATGAATTTTGAAATATGCTAACTATTTTGTCAAAAACTTCAGCACAAATTGAACCTTGCATGATGATAAACCTCTTCCCTATGTCACAAGTATTTACATGCTTTCTAAGGTGGGTCATACACAATTGGTTGCAACATTGGGTATCACACATCCTATACTTATATTCTTATTTTGTCATATTACAATTACTTGAAAATTATGGCATAAAAGTTATGTGCATTCTTCATGTCCTTTTGAACTCATTCCTTAGTTTCAATGTCATGGATTCCAATGAAATGTATGTCAACTTAGGTCTAATATTTTTCATGTAGGAGTACGGTAAATTAAACAAACTCATCTTAAAAGTGAAAAATAATCATGGAGTCACTGTACTTGCACAAAGATGAAAATCCCCCACACTATTTGAATTATCAAGCATCAAAATAAAAGTATTTAATATTAATGTAGGGCAATTTCTTGGGACAATGGCTTCAAACTAAATCATGTATAAATTCGCTAATATTTCCTTAACATGATGTAGGTTCCACTTATGTCTTTGTCATTAGTTCCAACTTGTACCGAACATAGCTTTACAATTTGGAGACATGTAACCACTCTTGTAGAACACTAATCAATTTTCATCCTCCAACTTGTTATTCTCTTGATAAACAACTAGAAACTTGGTTCCAATTGTGCATGTAAATGGATACCAAGTTGCCAGCATCCTTCTATTACATAGTCACCAGGGTTTTTTTATTTTTTTATTTTTTTATTTTTAATTTTATAATTTGTCAAGTAGGTGGACTGGTGATTGTTCACCAGAGGAATGAGTCAAAGTTGACTTTTGGTTAGACAAGTCAGTAGAAATTTTTGAGAATCCTGCCTAATTCTGGTGACCTACAGGAACTCAATGTCTAAATCTGGCAATTTCTAACCTTTTTTTTTTTTTTTTGTTTGGACCACTTTTGTGTATTTTTTCAAAAAAAACCCTTTGTAAAATTTGCACTGAATTTTCTTTTATTGCCACAATGCAAGGACTCACCAAAAAAGAAACTATTACTAGTCACCTACCATATATTCAAACTAGAGCTCCCAAACACCTAATGGTAGAGCTTTAGCAAAACATCACAACTCGAGGCTGCTTTTATGATGAGAATTGAATACCCAATTGTTAGACTCCAATCATGAAATCAATTGTTCGATTTGAAACTAGGAAGGAGTTAATGTGTTTCAATAGGTAGCCAGCTATGCAGAAGGATGCTTGAATTTATTTTATTTTCATATCTTGTTTATAGCCAAATTTGGCTAAATGTTCTTGTGAATGATCACCATTTCGACTACATCACACAATTGAAAGAAACCAAACACTTCTTGGGATGAGGCATAGAAAAAGGTGGATAGTTGAAAAGCCCACACCATAACTAACCATAATGGTTAGTTATATACTAACCATCCACACATGTCTACCTAGCTAGTAACCACCCAAGTGTCTTACCTAGTTACTTACTTATATACTATACCTATGACTAATGTTCAGCAAATCTTGTCAAAATAATTGTTTTTTTGGCAATCTCAATCTAAATATTTTAGGCTTTCAACAATATTCTCTAAATATACAAAGTTCACCAATAAGTTTCAAAGTTATCATGTGTTTTGAACTGAGTTCAAATCTCTAAAATTTTGGCAAATTGTTCTTAGTAAGATAATAACCAATTACAAATTATAAGTTTCCTACTTATTATACTTACCCATTTTCAAAGGTAGTTACATAAGTAGTGTGAGGCTATGGATTTTTCCGGAACTTTTTTATGTAGCCAAGTGGCAATCATCCCTAGAAAGATTTAGCCAAATCTGGCTATAAACCAGATAACCAGATATTAATCATTCTTTTATTTTTCTGGCTAGATACTGAAAACCAAATATAAAAATCTGGTGATTTGTTTTTTCACTTCTGGTGATTGAAACCCTCAAAAATCATTATTTTTTTTTCTTTTCTTTTTTCTCTTTTAGGAGAAATTTTTCAGTAAATTTTAGAAAAAAAAGGGGTAGCAGTTTGACCGCAAAGTAGGATGATCTACAGGATGGTTGTGGTTCATCTAAAACTAATTCATAACGGGTTTCCAATGGATGGTGCACTGGTGGGTGCTAGGTCACATAATCCCAATGGACCTATGTGTGGTATCTTGTTGTGGAAAGTAGAAGTATCAGCCAAACCTTTTATAGATAGTACCTAGTCATGGCAAACAAGTGCGACAATTTGCTTCTGTTGATCGGCCTTTTTTTTACTGGAAAAAATCAAAAATTGAAAATTGAAAATGAAGTGATTTCAGAAGATTTCAATCTTTAGTAGTGAATATATATATAGTAAAAATTGCCAGATTTCTGTATTTGGTTTTCAATGTATAGCCATAAATTTAAAAGGTTGATTAAAAAGTTTGTATTTCATATATGGTTCATAGCCATATTTGGATAAATCTTCCTAAGGATGATCACCATTTTCTTACATCTTCTTATCAATGCTCATCACATAGGCTACATAAAAAATTTCCTAAGAAAAACATGGTTGCAGATGAGAATAATGACTCATGATAGGGCCAAGATACTAGGGTCATTTAGACCCAACCTTGGGTTTTTGTGATTTAATGATGAGCCTATTTCATTAACTCATCAAAATTTTGAGTCCTAAAGAGGCATGTTTGAATTTCTCTCCAAGTTTGTGTAGTTATATAGATTAGAGCACTGGATACATGGGTAGGCAAAGCATGTGGGATAAAATTGCCCTTTTCCATTTTTCTTTTCTTTCTTTTCGTTGTATAAGATAAACATGTTGGTGAGACTTAGTGTATCAAAGACCTTACAATCTTTATATATTCCTCCTTCCTCTCTACAATTAAAAGAGGAACTTATGTAGAGCTTTGCTTGGGATACCTACAGCCATTTAGATGCTTCAAAACAAACAAGAAATGAAAAAAAATGAGGTACAAAAGAAAGGGGGTCAATGTTTGGTGATGGGTGTGTTCAAACAGTTTGTAATTTATACACATTTGTCTTTTTCATAGTTTTTTTTTCTTCATTGTTCATTTGCCTTTAGAGTTGAAAAAGGTCATGTAGAGCTTCTCTTGGCACACCCATAGTTACTTAAATTGCTCAAAATGGACAAAAATGAAGAATTTATGACATCTTGAAATGGAAGGGTCATTTTCTTGGAAAAACACACTTTGTGGTTTTTCTTTGTATCACCTTTGCCTTAGGAGTTCAAAGAGGTTATGCAAAGGTCATTGCTTCTTTCTTACTTTCTTTTATTTGAGCACCAAGAAATATTGTAACTCAAAAGTAGCAGCTTCTTAAAATAAGCTTGCATAAGACATGCAAACTTGCATAAGTGAGGCCCACCATTTTTTGTTTTGTTTTTTTTGTCTCTTGATTCACAAAAATCGGTGAGGCTATAGAGTTATCGATAAAATGACCCTCGTTTTGAGCCTTTCTTTCATCCCCTAAGCCCTTTTCCAATATGTATCATTGTTATCCATAAAATAATAGAATTTTATGGAACTAATCAAGATTAAATGCATGAGGTTCGAAAATATTTATGTTTGTCATACACACACAAAAATATCATTAATCAAAAAATATTTATAATTATAGTACACAATACCAACAGTGACTGGTTGAAGGCAATCAAGAAAAAAAAAACAAGATGAAACTCAGATTAGCACCAAATTTGGTGCTAATCTGAATTTCAATCCTCATTTAAGCCCAATGTATTTTTTTCACTATTTTTTAAAAATCTCATTACCTTTATGCCCAAACAAAGGTATTGATGCTATGTTTTCTTTATTTTGCAGATAACTCTTAGATCTAGCTTGCAACTTCAATGTTTTTTTCTTGGAAAAAGCTAAAACCCAAATCCAACTTTGAACCTGGCTTCAAAATTCTCTCAAATCAAACAAGCATCCAAAACTGGTCCCACCTTCAACTTGGAATCGAGGGGCCTCATAAAGTCTAGAACCATTGACCCAAGAATTGGCAATCTAATAAATTGGATGAAGCCCCCAGAAGCAACAAGTTTTAATTCTCAAAAACATACCTTAGATTCAGAACGAAAGGATTAGCGAAAGGATTTTCCATTTTGCGAAGAAAAAAATCTAGACCCAAAGCACATGATTCGTCTAAAAACCAAGAATCAACCAACACTGATTGTAATTGGTGTTTTTCCCCCTAATTTTTTGAGAGAGCTAAGTATAATCATCCACAAGACAATTTAGCCAAATCTGAATATAGTCAAAATTTGAAAGCCAAAAAAAATCAAAAATTCCATATATTGTTTGCTCTCTAGTGGAACTTAATATAAAAAATGAGATGGTTTTTTTGTATTAGTGTTCCAAAAATTTGGTGACTAGGAAACCCACAAAACAACAATTAGGTTTTCACCATATTTTTTCAATAATTGCTAGCTAGAAAATTTTCAGTAGATTAAAAATTCCATGCTTGGAACCTCTTGAATCGAGGGAACAATAAATTCAACAAAAAAAGAATTTGAAAGAAACTGATATAAAGCAATTTTCTTTTCTTTTCGGATTCATTCAAAACAAAGTCTCTAAGAACTTTTGCAGCTTTTGTTTCCCCAATTCCCCAATTAAATTAGAGAGAATGAAAGAAAAAGATAAAAGAAAAAAACCAATCTGCTGGTTATGCTTTTTTTCTTCAGGCCTACTATAGTCAAATTACTTTCACTATTCGAGGCCCCAAGAAAGTGAGTACAAGGGGCCCCTTGTTGCTTTGTAATGAAGACGAGGTTCAAAACTAGGCAACAACTAGGGCCCCACTTTGAGGTTGTAGTTAGGGCCCCATCCAAGGGTCGGATCACCTCCAACTTTAGATAGGGGCCCACTTTGTGATTGGAGCAGCCTCCAACCTCAGCCCTGGTGCCCCCACTTGGCATCTCATGAGGTCCCATGGATGGTCCTTTTTTGGTAGGGCATGGTACAACAAAATGATGATGCAACAAATTGTTGAAAGAAGTTTCTCATGAAGTCATATAAAGTCTTTGTGTCAGGCACTACTTGTTGGTTGTTGATCAATAATCTTTCTTTTGACCCATAATAATCTTTCTTTCCGGGTTTCATTACTAGGATTTAGAACGTCCTAATTAAATCAAGATCAAGGTCCTTCCTTCCTCCATGTCCTTTGGACTAAGGTCCTTTCTTTCTCCATGTCCTTTCTCTTGGAATTCAATTAGGGTTTTGAATGTCCTAATTAATTTTGGATTAAGTTCTCAATTAGGGTTTAGAATGTCGTACTTAATTTAAGATTAAGGTCTTTCCTTCCTTCATGTTGTTTGTTTTGGTGTTCCATAAAGGGGTGTTAGAATGTCCTAATTAAACTAGGATTTAGATCCTTTCTTCCTCCATGTCCTTCTTGTTCAGTTTTTTGTAATAAAGTTTCACTACAAAGAATATGGTTTTTCTTTTGGGGGAGGCGGCCTTGGCTCAAAACATAAGTGTTGTTACTTTGAGTGCTTCATTACTCTTTAGGTGAACTTTGTGGTTCATTGATTCTAGTGTAAAATGTATGGGATGTTTATGATAGTTTGACATCGATGCAGTATGTGCAAGTTAGTAGTATTTTCAGTATAGCTAAAGATCAAATGATCCTTTTGTAGCAACATGAGTATTTGAGGTTACACATATACTATAGCTTTAGAAATAACAAGCACATACAACATATATTCCTCCACTTGTTCATGATGCATTACAATGTCATTGATTTGCATTCTTATTCATATTCTCCATGCAAAGTCTAAATGGAATCATGTGCACAATACTCTTTCAATCTCAACTTCTAGTACTTTTGTGCCCTTCATTGGAAGGGTTGCATTTTAAAATATAGTGTATCTTGTCCTTGTTATGAGAGAATTGGTTGAGTAGGGAATTGTTAAAGAGTAGATTTATGAGGTACAAATTTCTTGACACCTTCTTCGAAACGCTTTGTTGTGCTTTGGAAGAGATCCCTAAGTTTGGTTTTGTATAAAGCTTTTTGTTGGTTTGTTGATGTGACAATATAAACATGATCATGATATTAAACACCTTGAATGATCTGCACAATATCCAAATTCAATTTAGAACTATTTTTTTCAATCATGTGCATGGCAAAATTGCTCCAAAATTATGAAGGAAGGATAACACCAAGTTAATTGATTCTGATTTTTCCCTAAAACGTATTTGATATTGTGGAGTGAAATTGGTATGACCAAAGCACTGGTGCTATGACCTTGTATGCCACAATAATGCCTCCTTACCTTTGAACGATAAGATCTACAAGTCCTTGCCACAATGTTGTTATCTTGGTAGGTGATTCACCCCAAGACTCTTTTCAAAGTACAGGTACTTCTGCCACAATGTTGTTTTCTTAGTAGGTAATTCAACGGAAGTCTCTTTTCCAACATGCAGGTACTTCTGCCACTATGTTGTTATATTGGTAGGTAATTCACCCTAGGACTAAAACTTCAACATGCAGGTACTTTTGCCACTGTGTTGTTATTGGGGTAGGCTGCTAACCCTCCGCCTATTTTCCCCATATGACTACTTCACAATATTCTCCACATACAATTACTTCACAATTCTCATGGGATCTTTTAACCAATGCAACCTAGCTAAGTTGTACCTTTAGCTCAAACAGGAATCGCTTCAAAAAATTCCTGTTTAACTGACCACCAAGGAAATCTTGAATTTTTCCATGTAAAATTATTTGCTTGGTGAGTGAACAAAAGAATGTATTATCTTTGTTCGAAAATGGATTAAAATCATTGAAATTTTGGTCCCCATAATATACCCTTTGAGTTCCCTATGCCTTCTAACTACAAGTGTTTTTCATTAGAGGTTTTCAAGTGTTTTTCTTCCATAGGAAATGTTGAAGTCATGTTGCTTATAAAACTCCTTCCCCCAAGCTCATTAGCAAGATATATGTATTACATTGTATCCATGTATGTTAAAGGTTTAGGGGTTAGGGTTTTGGAGCTTACAAGCATAACACAACATAGCTGAAATTCTTCCAAGCTAGACAAGTATGGAATGGTGTATGTACAGTCTCTCCATTACTCCCTTGTAGATACAAAATAAGAGCATATAAACTGCATCATATGAATGACAGAATGCATATGCAGATCTGGGATTCCATGAAAGAGCACAATTACCAACATGTTTGGCAGGCATAAATGCGGAAAGATATTGAGTACTTCGGTTTAGGATACCTATTTCAAATCCAAAATACTAGCACATATTTCCATAAGGCAGTGGACAAAAGCAAACAAACTTAGACTACAATATGTAGGTATACATGATCAGGTGCAGGGGAGATATCTAATGTTGGGTTCAGAACGAAGTTTGGACCATTACCCCATGAATGTGATTTTCTGCTCATCCACATGGTGAATTGGGATTGGATTCTAACCATTTGATTTGAAACCCTAGTATCTAATGTTCATTACTGTGTAGGACCAAAAATCAAATTATAACACTTAGAATCTTTAAGGTTTGCTCTTATGATGACATTCCACCAAAGCCCCCTAGGTGTTGAGACTAATAGAAGTTTTAAAAGGTGTGAGGTTAGGTTTCAACTGTCCCTGACCTCATTATGTCCATAGGTATTCCATCCTTGCACAATGCCACATTTCCTCAGTAGTTTGTATAAAGCTCAAAGAAGAAAACACAACTATGTGCTAACACTTCAAATACCCACTGTTGTTACCTGGCATATCTTTGCAGTATTGTACCCCACCCAGCCCAATTCCATATACCGGAACACATAGGAGAAATTGCTAAGACACAGTCCCAAAAATTGTCCACTACTGTCACAGTGAATACCTGCACATTCAAAGCACATAGAGACATCCTGTCAACAAAACTGCCAATCCCCATCCATGAAAATACATGAGCAAGCACATACTAATGCTTTAGCACTTACAAGAAAACTTTTTAAACTGTACCAGACACAATCAACCTACTCAAAATGAATGCAGGAACATGGTTCAACAAGTTATTTGCTGGCATCTGCACACCATGCAAAACTTAATGAACAGCCATAAGATACAGAGAAAGCTGCAAGATTCAAAAGACTTTTTTTGAGAACTAAAACAATTACCTAGAAAAGCTCAAACTTCTCAGTAAGAGGGTGAAAAAACACAGTTCTTTCTTTCAGGGGAAGCTTATCAAATACCCATTTGCATCTGTGACATTGCATCACAAGCATTAAAAATGGGGAATGCTACTTACTGCATCAACTGGCATTACAATACCACCTCCACTACACCTCTACGGTTATAATAACCAAATTGTATTCTCCTATCATGACCAATCTAAGTAATGCAGACACTCATAAGAAGCGTCCATCCTGCAAAGAAAATGCTGCAACAGTTTATTGGAATCCAGCCTAGGACCTTTACATGCACCTCATATTCAGGAAGGAGTTCATAATAGGCATAGGGATTTGAAACCCTAATTCAAAGTGCACTGTAAATTAGGATCTCTCAGGTTGGCCCAACATGTACCATGCATCGAGAGAAAGAAACAAGCTTTCAAAGGATTAGGATTGTACCATAGGAAGAAGGTCTCCACCAAAGAGCTCTCTCTCCATCAAACCCTTTGTCACAGCCCTGAACAAACCATGACAACATGGCTCGCAATGCCTCCATACGTCTAGAGTTTTCATGCCCAGCTAGGGATGATGTTTGTCTCTCTGCACACAAAACAGAAGAAGATTCACACCCAGAAGAATGATTCACACTCTTCTGCAATTTCCTTCTTGGAGGGAGAAACATGCGTGCCTTCTAGAACATCAGATCCCAGTGGAGCTTCTGTTCTGACCAACACTTGAGATTTCGACACAGTTGTTGAGGAGCTTGTAAAGCAGACCTGTGGGACTCATACAAAGGGAAATTTTTGTCAAAAAAAATGCGCCAGAGTCACCAAATTTGGAGGAAATGTTTTCTGAAATCGTTTAGCAGGAGACCTACTTAGAATTTCTACTTTCCTCTCTGACCTATAGCCCAAATCTGGCTAATTCTTCTTGTGGATGAGGCCAAATTTGGCTAATTCTTCTTGTTGATGATCGCCAGTGTGGCTACTACATTTTCTCTATGTGCAAATTTTTCTGATCATGTAGAAAATGTCATTAAGTTGTAGGGGAGGTTCTAGAACGAGTGTGTTCTCCTGAGGGAGGGGAACCTGAGGGCGTGAGCCCGAGGGTGATCCCGAACCTCAGGAGAACACACAAGTATGGGAACCTCCCCATATTCTCTTTTTATTTCCTTGCTTCTTTCCCATTTCGCAGAAAAGAAATATTTTCATGGGAATGTGGGAACATACAAAATTAGCGGAGCGCCCCAGGCTAGCTAACGCCCCAGGGTTCTTCTGCTGGGGGAAGATCCCTCAAAATACACATAGAAATAAAAAAAGGAGTTGTTTACTTAATGTGAAAAATAAGATTTTTATCATATGGGAAATTTTTATTCTGTGGAAATGAGCAAAGAAGTAGAAATGCAGAATGTGAAAGAGAAAGAAAAAGAAGATGAATTAAAGTGGCGAGCACTGAGGTGGGGGTCAATGAAATAGATGAAGAACACCAGCTATTCATTCATTCAATTATTCGTACATTTTCACCATTGGATATGGGGTGGAAGCAGACGGAGATTGCGTGGAAGCAGCCGGAGATCACGACGAAGCCGACGGAGATTACGAGGTACTCGAGACACTCGAGACACTGACAGAAAAAGAAGAAGCGGAAGGAAGCGCGGAGGAAGACGAGGAAGCGAGCGATGGCGATGGCGGTGGTGAGCGTCAGAGCGGCTATGCCCATCTCTTCTACGCGAGCTGCTGCTGCGCATACGGAGTTCTATGACCTTCTCAGAGTGGACAAGAAAGCCTCCTCCTCGCAGCTCAAGACCGCTTACAGGAAACTGGCGTTGGAGCATCACCCAGATGTCAGCCAACATCCTGATGCCAATCGTCGCTTCGCTCAACTCAGCAATGCCTACGAAGTTAGTATTGTCTCTCTTTTTTCTCGCTCGCACTCTTTCTCTTTCTCTTCTTTTTTGTGGCGGGATTTTCGGATGTTAGCGAGCATCCTTATGTCAATCGTCGCTCAACTCACCAATTCCCCCTAAGAAGTTACTAGTGTCTCTTCTTTCTCGCTGTTTTCTCCATCTCTTTCTCTTCCTAGGGTTTTATGACTGCACTCATTTGTCATGTTCAGCTTCAAAATGTTGTCGTGGAAATTCTCTGCAATTCATAGCTATGCAAGTATCTAGAAGAATGTGTGAGATCCTTTGTAGAAGATTTTTTTTTCAAACGGTGGTGGCGATGCTGGTTTCATTCAGCAACTTCAATCTAATATACTGCAGCACCTTTACCATTCTGGCAATAATTATATCAATAAATCCCGATTTTTCTCAGAAGCAGCTGCTTGCAATGCCAAAAGTTCTAGAAATTTGTATGACATTACTATTGACTGCTTGCCCTAAAGCTTGGTGGTGTAGTGTGCCTAAGTAGTGCAAAATTACTTGGCATTTTTTTTCCCACCTCAACTGTACGAATTTCAGGAATTCTTTATTTATAATGACAAAGTGAAAAAACAAGGGGAAAAAAAAATCATCAAGAAGAGGCTGCAAAAGTAAGGGTACTATGGTAGTTTGGATTTCATAATTATCAGTTCTTGAGTGATATTTCAACTCTACAGAGTACTTTGTATATCCTTGTTGTTTCTGTGGAGGTAGATCAAGTAATAGGTGGGGGAGGTATATGTGGAATGGGGAGACACTTGCAGGTACTCATTGATCCAGAGCTGCGAGCAGTGTATGATGTGTCAGGTGAGAAAGGTCTGAGGGGTAGGGAGAGCAAGAACAGGGGGGCGGCATGGGCTGTCTGGGAATCCTGGGACGAGTTCAAACCCTTTCAGAGAAAGTTGGTTGCATTTCAAACTTTACATTACTGTGGTTTCCATGGTGTGTTTCCACATGAAAGCTTCCAGTTTCCAACATCTTTATTTGTACCTGTCTAGAAATCTTTCTACTTCAGTGAAAGTTATCAAGGGCTTCTGTGTTTTCAAATTTCTTGACTTGTGTTCAACATTTATGGAGAAGACATCTACATGCCATGGATCTCAAGTGTTGTAGATGTTTCTCGAGGTTGATGAATCCATTTTCTCCATCAATAACTGATGTGCAATTTTGTCTCGTGCAACTCCTACAGGACTAGGAAAGGTGATGCACGTTCCATTGCAGCAGCACGGTCAGGTGTTCAAGGCTTAAGCAATGAGGAAGGAGGTGAAGTGACAGAAGCTCAGTCTGGTGATGTGGTGGAATACCCACTCTCAGTTGTTGTCAAAGCTCAACATCAAGATAGCCGCAACAAAGGTTGATTTTCTCCTTTGATTCCAAGAGTTTCTGGTATTTTTCAAGTTTCACAATATTGAATTCAGCTGGAGCAAGATGGATGCAGCAAGTGCAGACCAGGAACCATTTTGGGCTCCACTCTGACATTTGGGAACATCTAACTTGTGTACTTGGTGAAATCATGGGGGGTTTTGATCTGCAGGTGTTGGCCTTGTTGTGAGTCGGAACAAGGGTGAGTACATTGGACCGTTTACAATATAATCCCTAAATTTTGCTATATTGTGAACTCATCATCAATTATCAGAAGTTCAGCTTGTCAGGAATGGAGTATATATATATATATATAAGATCATGAAGTGCAGGACATGCATAATCAGGACATTTACACAGCCTGTTTGCAATGGACAGATCGACAGGACCGGCACAAATTATCTCCTGAGGTGACCAGATCCCTCCCCCTTTCTTCAGAATGTCCAAAGTCTGCATGCTCCCTAGAAATTCTAAACCCTGAGTGCTTCCAAGTGTGGTATTGCCTAGGCAGAGGCCACTCAATCAGTAAGCCCCAATTGCTTTGTTGAAATTATTAAGTCCTGATAGCTACTAAGTGTACATACTGTCAGGAAAAAATGAGTGCTCAAATACAGCGCAATCACTCAATCGCTAGGCCCTAAAAGTTTTCAACCCTTACACCTGAAACATAAAGATGGCTGGACCCATCAAGGATGGGTTTGGCAAATAATGATTTGAATGGTCCTGCCATGATGGTTGATGTGTTCTTTCTTATTTTGTGAGCTGTTTTCTGATTCAGAACCTAGAACTAGTAGAGATCGAGCCACTCTTCAAAGAACCTGAGAGCCAGGCATGGAGGCCTGATCCAATGGAAGGAGCCGCTTTTTCCTCTCTGCATGATTTGCGAGTTCTGCATGCGGTATACACAATGCTCTCTGTTTGGTCATATTCAAAGGGTCAACAATTGAATATGATATTAGCCCAGCACCGTGCTGGTTACAATTTCAAATGACTGGTTTATGTATGTAGCTGTTACAAGTGATGATTGTTGATTTGGTCTGCTTTGTGGTTCAAACAGGAATATGATCGCATTTCCGACATGTGGATGATCTTGGATGAGCTGTCACCTGATTGTGACAGCCCTGTTTATGCAGAGGAAGTCATTCTTTGAGGCAAAGAGTGAATCCTTTCTTTTGCTTGCAACACAATTTTCAGGTCAGATCATTGCAAGAGATTGCAGAGTCTCAGAAAAATTCTGGGGCATGAAAGCATCATTTTATACTAGTTAACTTTGAATCTTGTTTTGGTTCCCAACCCTGAAAGCATCATTTTATACTAGTTAATTTTACATCTTATTTTGTTAACTTTGCATCTTGTTTTGGCTGCTGGTTCACTAGGTTGGTTACTTTCAGAATCTATCAGGTTCAAACCAGTGTTGGGCAATTCTTAACTTTTGTGAAGAACCTTCAGTTCCAGTTCTAAAAATTAAATTAGAACTGTCTCAGTTCTGTTTCCACACATAAATACTGGGAATATGTGAATATGGGAATATGGTTCTGGTTCGGGTTCTGAAAATCAGACCAGATCTGGTTTGGTTTTTTAGAACCCAGACCAGAAACAGCAGTTAACTGCCGGTTAACCCCAGTTCTAGTCACTTTTGTTTTCAAAGGTTCCAGTTCCACACAAATATAGAACTGGAACCCAGTCCTGGGTTTGGTTCTTAAAAAATTAAAATCCACTTCTGATTTCCAATTCTAGTTCTGAAAATCAGACTGGTTCGGCTCAGTTCTTACTAGCCTGAACTGGAACCAGTGGTTCTGACCTGCCAAAGTGGGCACCCACCCAACACTGGTTCAAAGTTCAAACATAGATTGAATCAGATTTAGGGTTTCCATCAGGTTACTTTGATTTTCCTAATTTATGTGGTGAGCTTGTACAACATGCTTCAATTGCTAGGAAGATTGGGTGCCTTTCAAAAGCCTCCAAAGCTTTTTTTAGTTGGAAATTGAACATGATATGGATGAGTACAATCTTCTTGTTGCTCAATCAACTTCCCTGCAAACTTAAATTGCATCCACACTTTTTGACTCATTGCCTTGTTTGTTTATATTCCTGGCATTGTGTTTATTCTCACCTTTTAACCAAAAACCAAATTCTTGACATTTTTGTAAATGTAATGTAATCATGTTAGATAACCAGCTCGAGAGGTAGTAAAAAATAGTTAGGAACTGTACAATTCACCCAACGAAGTTAGGGAATGGTATCAATGTGATATTGAAGAGACCAAATCATGTCAAGAAGCTCAGTTTCCTTTTCCTCCATTACACCTGTCAATCTCTTCATAACCATAATTCTCCATCACACTTTGGCAGCAATCCAACACCAAAGCTCTCCAGTCTAAGGCCACCCAGCTACTTAAGGCTCAAAGCCTAAGGCTTGCAACTTTTGCATGATTCTAGAGGGTATGTAGCCAACCTCTGAGAGAATGAGGATGGCACTTCGAAGACATGCCCAAGTTCCCAATCTGGAGGCCTACTGTCTTTTCTTCACCACTTGGACAATATCTGATGAATGATCTCTGGGTCAGTAACATGCAGTGATTTCTTTAGTGGGAACTTTTTAGAAATTCAACCTCAAAAATGTAAAAGGAATACCTATTCTATCACAGGTTCCTTTTTTTTTTTCAAACACATTTCTTCAAGTTTTCAAGAAAAAATTCATCACGTTTTGACACAGGTGTAGGGTAATGCCCAAGGAGTAGGGAGTTTGAGAAGCAAATGCCCCTTGGCTCTTGAAGGGCACTTACTTCTCAAATGCCCTTGCTCTAATAGTGTTACCAAGTGTAAAAAATGATGCAGCTTTTTTTTAAATTTTAATTCTTGTGATACCCAACAAATGTCACAAAAAAATAATTTAAACTTGCATTTTGAAAAATATTTTGTTGTTGGTGCAATCTCTCTTCTTGTCTATAAGTTAGCATTTGTAATAAGCATTTGAACAAAATATCAATCTAACTTACAACAAAAACTCAATAATTATAAAAACCCACATGGGATTGAAAAGCACTTTAGCTGAGGATTTCCAAGGGAGATCTAAGGGGGACCCAAGGGGGAAGATCTAACAAAATGAAACAAGGTTGAAAGCTATGGACCAAGACCTTTAGATGAGGATCTAAGATGAGGATCTAAGACCAATTCAAGCCAATTTGAAGTGGTATTTACATGGCATCATTTTGGAAGGAAATTCTATTGGTCCAAACCAAAAATGGAGCTAAAAGGAAAGCTCATGGTTTGGAAAACCAAGATGTAAACTAAAGTTTAAGGTTGTATCTTTCATTATTCATTGTTTTTCAATTTTTTTATTGTTTTTCATTGTTTTTTAAGTTGAAATTGTAAGAGAATGGAAGATTTGTTGTGGACAAGGACATTGTTGAAAGCATACCCACCACTTAAGCTAATTCTTGATTAGAAGAACTGATCAAGGACTAGGAAATCCAAGTTCTTTACACCAAGTCAACATCAATGAAGACCAGTGAAAATCCCTACAACAAAAAAGACTCTCTTTCATCTCGATTTGACTCACAAGAATATCTAGAATCATTCTATCTAAATATGCAAATGTAGGGAATTGCCTTTCATGTTTTGACCACCAAAGAAAGGGGTGTTTTGCTTCTTCCAAAGGCACATCAAATGTGTGGAAGCAAAATAACTCTTGGCAAACTTACACTTCCACAAAGAATGAAATAAATTAGTTGTTGAAATGTGTCAAATGTAACTATAAATTACAAAGAAAAAATCAAGTGTCTTCATAATGTGTTACAAATGATCAAAAGAACATTTACTTGTTCCAAACAAATCTCCTCCTAAAATATTGCCACTCCAAAAACAACATTAATACATAGACTTGTAATTTCCTGCACAACACTTGAAGATGCATTCAACCACCCATGTCATTTTTGGTACAAAGTTTTGAGGTTGGGAACAAAAATTGGGTATCATATGTTGCAACAATCTCAATTGCTAAAACATGGCCAACATAATCCCCCACCAAACTTGAGTCCTTAAACCAGGGATCTAACATCAAAATAAGCATATTATGGGTTTTAAACAACTTGAAAGAATCCATGAAATCCAAGAAGGGCCTCAACACAGTCCCAAGTTGGCACCAAGTTGCTTCACTTTCATATGCATATCCAGGTCCTCTACAACATCAACCTCTACTTGCAAATCCAACCTATCTTTAGAAAGTTGGATATATAACCTAATAGTTGTGGCAAGAACATCTAATAATAGCCAATATCCATAACACTAGTTAAGTACACATGCAAACATAATAGGAAACAATGCATCACAAATTGCTTCAACAATTGTCTAAGTTTGTATAGAAGAATTCTTGTTAGCTAAAGCTTTTGTCTAATGATTGTAACACATGATGATAGCAATTCAATACGCTAGCATTGTTCAAACATGGCAACTTTAGATGCAAAATGTGTCTTCACTAAAGTTGTAAATTTCTACTAAAGAAAACCAAAATCTAAATAAGCTCGCTTCCATTCCTTCCCTTACTTGCAATTCAAAATGGAAATGGAAAAGAAAGATCAATTCTACAATACATAAGCACAACATATGAATGTTTGCAATGCCGAGATCAAAATTATCAATGTACCAAACTTCTTGGGCAATGTGATGCAAACTTGAAGCAATGATTAAACATATTTGATGTTAACTACTCCCAAGTCTTTGGAAACCTTATAATCAATGGTTGCATATTTAGCTACTTTGCTCGTTGCATGCCCAAAACATGTTGCAACAAATGGAGTAAGCAAGTTCAACACCTCACATGAAATAGTTGATTTTAAGGTAATGGTCATGGTCTCCAAGTTGGTTCCCTCATCTTTGACATAACATAAAACCTTTAATGTGAAACCAAACTTCTCCAACAATGTCGCAACCCCACTTTGAGGGAAGTGTGAGGTGGCCTCACACTCTTGAAAATGGGACTTGGGAGTCTCCGAGACTCCTGAAAATTTAGAACATGATTACAGGGGTCAAAACACCTCGCATCGAGATGTTTTTTATACCATTGGAAAGGTTTTGAAATGTAGATGTTCGAAATGACCTCGCATGAACCATTTGGACATTTGTAGCACAAGTTATGGCTGAAAGAAGGGCCAGGAATCAAACTGGCAGTTTGACTCCCGACCGCTAAAAGTCAAGAATCGACCTGATTTCGGTGTGTGCAGGTGAAGTGCGACACACCATTGGAAATCTCTCAAGGAGTGCTACAAGTTTGCTTCAGACCTTGTCCCAATCAGAGGTCAAAGTGAGAAGTTATGAACGCCCAAAGTCTCGGGAGTCCAAATCAGGACAATTTCGGGACTCCACTTTGGGAGTTCCGGGAAAATGTGTCATTCGGATGCAAATGTGACGGAGAGACACAGAGAATACTATATGGGGGAAGGTGGTGGCTTCCCCTGAGTCCGGGTCGTGGTGAGTCAAGTGAGTCCAAGGTTGCCCGTGGCTTGTCCCAGCACCAAGAGTGTGCAAAATGAGTTCTAACCAACATGTTGGTTAGTTTTGGATGCCGGACCGAATAACAAAATAGCTTGTCCCTCGTCCCAGTCTAATCCCGGAACTTTCAACGCGTCCCTCTCACCCCCCCGCCTTTAGTGCTGGAAGCTGGGAGCGGCACCAAGTTCCAACTATTTCTACTCTTTAACATAGTTGGACCTTTTTTGGGTCTAACAAGGAACTTGGGGGCGTGTCAAACAAAGCTTGCAATTGTTTTGTTAACCCAACACCGATATTGTCATTGGCCTCAAATAGTCCTATTGTGACATGTCGATGCTTCTAATTTGCAAATAGGACATTGATGACAAGAACAAAAGTGTTTTGATGCCCCTTTTTCATCCATAGATCAAAAGTAGTTGGGGCTATAGGTGTTACATCAAATTGAAGCCACATACAAATTTAAACACTTAGCAATCATGGTTGGAAGAATTTTTCCTAATAATGTTTTTCAAGAAGGAGACCAATTTTGGATCAAGTGTCAATGTTGATCTATGCATACATAGATTCTCACAAGTGCTCAAGGGGAGATATCCTTTGGCCATGAGCAACACTAAATCCTTTAAAAATAATTTTTGCACTTCATTTTGATTTTTATAAGGGGCTTTTGCTTCCAAAGAAAAATAAAATTACACTTGGTGTTATTTTTGGGCATCTTGTAACAAGTTGCATACATGACCAAACACCTTCATCAGTCATTGATTGTGAACCCCAATGCTTTCAATGGTAGAAACTTCACCAAAATATGCAATTAGAAGTTTGACATGCTCAAATTTAACATGCCACTTCATAGACATGTCCCAAAAGACTTGTTGTATGCAATAATTTTTTTGTCCCCATTTGTTTTTTAATTTTCAATCAAAGTAGGAGGAACAACATGTGAAAAACAAATGTTACATCTTAGTTATTGGACTAGGTCATAATTTGGAATGTCCCCATTGTTTACAACAAATAAAAACCCATGGAATATATATGCGACTGTAAATGGTCCAAAATTTTGCTTACTTGTGTAAAGTCAACAAAGATGCTATTCAATCCTTTTCCCTAGTAGTAGAATTTTGGGTATTGATATTAACACCCATAGATGAGGATGATGTTCCCCCAAATGGAGGACTACATGGACTAACTCGAACCAAATGCACATCATCTATATTTGCATGAAAGGGCAATGAAGCTAAGGTGTGCAATGTTGTTCTTTTCTTACCATTGTTTAAGGCTTAAAACATTTCAAAAAAAGGGACTTAGAATTCTAATCACAATTCACGTTTTGTCGATATTTCTTCAATTAAAATAGAAATGTGCAAGTTGAAAACAATGAAGAGAGTTCACTTGAATATGTTGGAACTTCTATTCGCTAAAGCTTGAATGAATTGTTATTAAACTGGAAAAACTATTGTTGCTAAAAATTTGAAATTGTTGCAACTATTGGAGATATTTTACGAAAGCAATTATGGTTGGACATTATTTGTTGGAACCTCTATTACTAGAATGGAGAAATTAATGTTGTTGCTAGAAATAAAAAATTGTTGTTGCAACTACTATTAAAACTATTATTGAAGTCATAATAATTGGAATTTATGTTGTAGCAATAAAAAAATTTATTATTGTAGTTGTTGCCATTGTAACTATCAAAATTGTTCTTGCTACAACTAGAATTGTTGCTAAAGTTGTTATTGTTATAAGTGTTGTTATCACAACTACTAGAGTTACTAGTTTATTTGGAGTTGTTGTTATAGCTATTGATGTTACAACTGTTAAAGGTGCTACTAAAGATCTTATTGTTGTTATTGTTGTACTCCCACCTTTGCAAATAGAAAAAAATGCAATCCAAGCGACCTAAAACATTGTTCCTCAGGACTTAGATCTGATTTCTTTACTATATGCCAAATATAGTGTCTTTACAATACCCAATCATTTTTTAACTCATGTTACACTTACTCCCAAAAATTGTGGCAACAACCAAGTGCACTGGATTGAGCACATCAAATTACACCGAGATCAAATTCACATGCACAAAAGGTATGTAGGGCCTCAATCATTTGGAACCCACAACTTTTTGCAGTGGGAATTAAGGAATGGAAATCCATATAATTCCCCTTTATAACATAGTATCACTTATAGTATATATCATAGCTTAGGGTTAGTTTCCACATTGACAAAACGAATAATTTTTTTATTCAAAAAATGAATTTGTTTTTAAGTTTTGAGATTATATATTTCTCCATCATCTATTATACTATTATGATATGAGGAATGAAATTATTCAAAATGTAGTATCACTTTCAATTTATATTATAACCTAAGGTTAGTTCCACATTGACAGAATGAATAATTTATTTTTTCAAAAAATGAATTCATTTTGAAATTATAAAAATTTCAATCATTTACTATAATATTATGCTATGAGTAATGAAATTATTTAGAATCTAACCTATGATAGTTATGATGATTTTCAACATGTCAACTTCATATTTTTCATAAAAATTTATTTCACTATTTTGAGTATTATTTAATGAAAAAATTGACCTTAGGGTAAGATAATTCCTTTCATTCACAATGACTAGTTAACTTCAATGTATGAATTAACTAATTCCTTGCTCACATTCTTATTCCCAACCCATTCATAATATCTAGTGAATATTCAAAATGAATAATATATTCTAGGATATTCATGTTTTGTATCACTACATATAGAGAGCAATTGTAGTATCCATTATAATATTCCCCTAAGAATCAGATCGTGCTCAATTCCTTCATTAAGGATCTGAGGTATATCACAAGGGAAATGGCTGGAATACACTAAACATTTTTAGCCATTGATATTGGCAGGAGAGACACCTAGTAGTTGTTAGGTGATTATGCCCACGAATACTGGTGGGAGAAACTCCTAGTGGCTACCAAGTATTTCATTCCACAAAAATTTTCGAAAAAAACACCTAGTGGTCGCTAAGAAATTCTTTACATGAATCATGGTTGGGAAAACACTTGGCGACCACTAGGTGATTCCTACAAGCATTATTGGTTGGAAAAATGCCTAGCAACCATTAAACGATTCTTGTTAAAAATATTGGCTAGGAAAATGCCTAATTGTCACCATGTGATTTTCTTGCCAATATTTCTAACACAAATTGTTTGATAACTACCAAGTGATTATTACCATGAATATTGGTCAAAAAATGCATGGTAGCCACCAGGCATTTTTCTTGCCAATATTTTTGGGCCGAATCACTTGGTGGCCACCATGCAATATTTGACGAGGATATTAATTAGAAAATGTCTAATGATTGCCAAACATTTTTCCTACCAATATTTTTGGGCCAAATCACCTAGTGGCTGCCAAGCGATACTCCATAAAAATATTGGCTGGAAAGCGCCTGTTGGTTACTAAGCGTTTTTCTCCCCAATATCTTTGGAACAAATCACCTAATGGCCATTAGGCAATTATTGCAAGGAATATTTTTGTGAAACATCTTGTGGTTAGCAAGTGATTTTCACCAAGAATATTAACTACGAAACTTTTTGCAATCACCAAGCGATTTTCTCTAAGAATATTGGTTGTGAACTGCCTAGCAACTTTCACCAAGAATGTTGGCTACGAAACTGAAAAAATGGATTTGAAATTCAAAATCTTGGTGATTGCCATGTGCCAAAATTGGAAGGTTGCCCAAAAGATCCTATTTGAAATCTTTCTTTCATATCGTTAATATTTCTTTATGTTTGTCATTGATTTGGCAGGATATGAATGAAGGATTCATGTTTGGTAGCTCTATCAACATCTGAGATTCTTGCAAAATGAACAGGTGAAAATTGGTATTGGAATGTGCAGAGATCCATCACTTGTTTTGATATATGGTCAATTTGGAGTGGAAAATTGTATGATGGTTTTAATTGAAACCGTGCATGAGGCCTTCAAGGAAAGGAAATTATTTTGCCCAACTCCAATAACTAAATATTCCAAGTCAACGATTAGAATGGAGGTTTTTTGGTCTTTCAAGGATTTGTCATTGAATGATGAATTGGCTATCACGGTGTTTGATCATGGTGATGTAACAATGCATGGG
>Ga0209611_10001670_pt1 | contig 38278 bp, 27 predicted proteins | sample S1TSphgellanicum_3_FD_187693 | JGI IMG/M metagenome (GOLD analysis project Ga0209611, IMG submission 187693) | Host-associated microbial communities from peat moss isolated from Minnesota, USA - S1T2_Fc - Sphagnum magellanicum MG (SPAdes) (version 2) | ecosystem: Host-associated > Plants > Peat...
GATTTTTAAGTCAGGATGAAAACAGCACATAGGAAACAGAAGAAGGGGACCAAACTGTTTTTCTCACCTAAATTCAGCATCAGAGGAGTTTCACCCCCAGTTGTGGATTTTGCTTAACTGCGCCCTCGCAGTTGCTCATATTCTCCATTGAAAAAAGTGTTGTCATAATAAAATCCAGTAAATTTTGTGAACTGATACTCAATTTCATCAAAACAGCAGTCAATTTCTCTCATTTTGTGGCTACACTCAAATTGGGGATGAAACATGAATTAGATGGTCAAAATAGGGCCCAAAGATAGGGTGATTTTACTGATAACTTTCACTATGTGTAGTTTGTGCCTCGCTCAGAGAGTATAAACAATACTAGAACATGATGAAGAATGACATTAACTTTGTCCACAAAGAATGAATGAAAGTGCTTCACCTGTCAGGCTTTCAGTGGTTCTTTCTCAAAATTCTTGAAGGATCATAGTGACTAGTGTTGAAAGTCTGAATGCAACACCTCAAACAGCACAAAATACAAGTCTTTTTTATTGGTTTATACCAGCGTTGGCTGGTTCTTTGGTTTTAGAAGAACCTTCAATCTAAGTCTAGATTTTTTTTAAATGGAAACTTTTTAGTTCCAAATTTAAAGAATATTTTTTAAAATTAAAACTCCTCAGTTTGAGAGCTAGGTCCAATTTTTTTGATTGCCAATTCTCTATTGAAAATAGTTTTGGGTTTTATGAGACTTGCTTGCTTCAGGTTTACGACAACACCAATTTTAGACCTTTATTTGAGATGGTTCTAAGACTAAATCCAAGACCAATTCTAGGTTTTTACATTTATTAAAAAACATTGCAGCTACAATCCATGGCCACAAATTCCACATTGCCATGGCATGAGAATGCAAAAGAGCAAGAGGGGACAAGCAACCACAATATTCTTCTAGCAAGTAAAAAAGTAGGACTTGAAACAAGCTTCATGAAATAGGCAAGAGCTACACATTTGTAGATGTGAGCTACTCATTGATCAATTGCTTCCTTGCAAAAAGCAACATCTTGATTGACCTATTCTCCACATTACACTCTTTGTTTGTTTGTTTCTTGAACTTGAAGACAAACCACATGTAAAGTTCAACAAAATTTGGGGTTGCCCATTTTGTATTCCAAGGAGAGAGGATGAATGTTGAGCAAAATTTATATGTGTTTAAGATTGTAGCAACAATAATGGAGAACATGAAGATGAAGATTATATGAAACATACCACATGTAGATGGGATAGAATTGAGTTACTACATATTCTAGGAATGCAATTCATGGAAGCAAACAAACCAATGTTATTGACAAGTTTCATGGGTTCTTGGGCTACATGCCATGACTTGGTGTTACAAAACTCCAATTTGAACTCTATCAATGAACACCATGGGAGGTCTTTAGTTTAGGTTTTGTTGCTCCTTCCCATGCCTTGCTCCCTCAAACCACTTTCCTTCCCAATTTGAAAGGTTCAAGCCAATGTTGCATGGGTATTAACTTTTCTCAATAATCAACTAATTCAATTCTTCAATTTTTTATCAAAGAAGCAAGAAAGTTTTTTTTAAATTAAAAAAATTCATATCCTTCATTTAATTCGTTATTTTTTTTCCTTTTTCAAAATTGGTTCTTTCACAACCAATCTTACTTCAATCAAATTAGTTGTTATATTCAACAAATTTTTTAAATTTTTTTTCAATTTTTAACTCAATCTATTAAATACAAAATATTTCAAACTTTCAAATATTTGATAGGCCAACATAAAAACCAACATGTTTCATTAAAAGTGATGAAATTAGCACAAAAACATCAAGTTTTAAATTTAACACAAAAGATGAAGTTTTGAAATATTTGAATGTCCAATGCTAAATTATTTCATTAATGTTTAGTATTAGATTTCCCTAAATTCATCTCCTTCACATGGATCTTCAAACTCTTCTAATTCCTCCTCCAACTTTACTTGAGAATTTATCATTTCTACCAAATTCAAAAAGGCCTTGCAATGAATTCTAGTTGCATCATTTGGCCAATTGTTACTCACAAATCAAAGTTATTTGACTACAAGTGACATCTCCTCAAATTAATGAATATACCAACAAAAAACAGATTTTCAATTTTGATTTGAAAACCAAGAATCCCCGAGTATTTGTTGAACTAAAACCCCAACAATAGGAAACATAGATTCATGTTTCAACCATTCCAAAAGGCACTTGATACTTCACATCCACTTGATATTTTCAAAATGTCAACAATTCTCAATCAATGGGCTCCTAGGCAAGTTCATTGATGCTTACTACCATCTCAAAGATATCCAAAGTTTCAAACCTTCCTTACTTTTGTCAACAAATGAAGTTTCAACTTTTGATAAAGGATGCAAATGATGGTAAGACTTCAAAAAAATAAGAAACAAATAATATTATGAGAAATAAGATGAAAATTTTATAATAATTGAATTAAAATTTATTCAAGAAATTTCATAAGGAAATGAATCTCACTTTTGACATTACATAATAAAAATTTGCATGTTTTAACATTTATATATTTATTTTATTATTTCTAATTTCAAAATAAAAATATATTAATATATTTTAAATTCTGCATGTACATTAATTATTTATTCATTTTGGAATAAACTAAAATTTTAAGAAATATTTTGATTTTCCATTTTCTTTAGATTTATCTAGACTCTATGATTTCAAGTTTCGTATACTTGTGCACCATAATTTTTGAAAATACACATTTGGACTTAATTACATGTCAAAAAACACATTGTTTGATTTTCATTTTTTTCAAAATTGTAGTTAATTCAATGTACACTTTCCCATCATATGTTATCCAATCATACAATCACATAATGTCCTAAACAACTATCATGGATGTAGTCATGGATTTGGATTTATTGGGCCATGACTTTAGGCAATAATTATGCATTCACTTGGGTCTACAATACCTTATTGAGCTACAAGTAGCTTGCCCTTTATGGACAGAAATAGGTGATGTTTCAAGATTATAAAAGTACATTTATCAATAACATACTTATGAAAATTAACAATAGATCAAAAGAACATGATGAATAAATTAAAAAGAATATATGAAATTGTTTTCAGTTTGAAGAAGATTGTTCTTTGTATCAGCATGTATTTTGAGAGTGTTAACTAGAAACATTGATAACTTATTCTAATGATGGGCCAATCAAAGAGGCTCATTGCTAAGATGTTTAGTTGTGATATATGCTTATGCTTTGAATTGAAATACTTGCATGCAAAAACCATGACATGGCCCCTTTATATTTTTTATTTTTTATTAATATGATTTTTTTCCAATCCAAAGATTTTCCCGATCACGAGGTTTTGGTTCATAAAGTTTTTGTTATGTAATTACTTGCATAAGTATAATTTTGTTATATTTCAATTGAACTATCCTTATTTTTACTTTTATGTGAATCATTAAAAATGATGAATGAGAACATGACATCCATAAACTATTTTTGTTTTCAAAAAATTCAATTCAAAACATCATTAAATAAATTTTTTATTATCTTAGTATTGCCATGTCATCAAAAGCAAGATTACAATTTTAGTCAATCATATCTAGATGATTAATTTGAATTGCAATAATCACATTATTATATCAAACATGGGTGCCACATACATCACATGCCCAACAAAATGTTTGTTTTGATTAAAAGCTATTTTTGAAATCAAAACAAATAAACCTAATTTTGATTTTAGTTGAATTGAATATGATCAATCACTTTAGAAAATGGACTTAACATTATAGTTATCTTGGTCGTAATGTTCCTAGTAAAAAAATAAAAAGTTGTAGTAATGAATTGAATGTTGAAAATAGCCAAGGATTTGGTGGAAAAGAACAACACCTGGTATACCATTATTACTACCCTCAATAAATTAATTGGTGTTTTAGTTCCAATAGTGGAATTAAATGTTAAATTTTCAATGTAATCGACACACCACTTGAAATTAATGTCCCCATAGGGTTAGGAATTGTGTTCATTAACACAAATAATTGTGGAAAACAAACCTAATGTTGAATTTCACCATGTTGAAAATCCAACCTTTCATCAACACCCCATGGTTTTGATCTTATCACATGTGTAGTTGTCAAAAACATTTCAATTAAATTGGAAACCCCAACCTAGTTCCCACCACCAATTGATTATGATCCATGGTCTCTTAAAATGTCTTAACATAACCTCATTAAAAACCAATAGGCTTGAAAACTCAATTCATGCGAATTTGATCTTAAGGTTCAAATTAATTTAGTTTAAGCTAAATTATGGTAAATTAAGCTACTTAGGCTAAAATAGGTCAATTAAGTTAATTAAATAAAATTATGTTAAATTACGTTTCATTAGGCTAAACTAAGTTAAATTAAACCAAATTAAATTACTTGAGTTAAATAACCAAAACTAGGTGAAATTAAGTTCAATTATGTTAAATTAAGGTTATTTATGTTAAAATATGGTAAATTAAACTAAACCTAGTAGTTTAGCATTTAGGTAACCTAGTATATTAACCTAGGGATACTTAGGTTAAACTTCGAAATTAAACTTAGAAGCTAAAACTAGGTTAAACCTTGGGGTTAAACTTAGGTTAAATCTAGGCATTACACCAAAATGTGTCGTAGTTCACTTTGGGTTTCATTAAATTTTGAGTGAATTTGAACATTTTTACCATGGTGAAATTGGTCAACCCCCCAATGAATGAGGATTAGTTATTATGGATAGTGAATTGGTCCATTAATACTTAATGAAACAAGGTTATTTTCAAATGAAATACAAATTTACCAAACCATTTCATTTCCTAATTAATTAACTAAGCAACATGGAAATTAATTAAATTTAAAATTTTTAATATTCAATGCAATATTTAATATTATTGATAATTTCATTATTTTCAGCCTATGAATTATTGGCATGTGTCATTATTTATGTTAGGTTTAAAACCTAGCCTAGGTGCATAGGCCATGTAATCAACCTAAGTAGGCACCTACTATAAGAGCCTATATAAGATAATATTCAATCAATTTACCACTATTGACCAAAAACACACCATTTGTGAAATTTGATCCTTTGACATCTAAAATGGAGGCAAACAACTCTACTATCAAGCCATAACACTTGTTGTGATAATGTGTTACATTGCATTCTATTTATCAAATACTTCATTTTAAACATTACAAAAACATAAATTTTGAAAAATTCATATTTTATTGAATTTTTTTCCAAATGAAATGATTAAAATTTAATTTTTTAAAAATTCAATAATGTACATAATTACATTTATTTCCTTTTGAAACTGTAAAATCATTTGAACAAATATTTTTTTGAATATCATTATTTAATAACATTTCAATGACCATTTTTTTTACTTTTAAAAAAAATAAATGGATAGGATTTTTGTTAATATAATAATATTACCTATGTTAAATTATTTTCAACTATTTTAAAGCTACTTTTCATTATTTTAAATTATTTCACCTTATATTATTTATGGTTATTCTTAGTTATTTTTGGTTATTTTTAGTTATTTCACCTTATGTTATTATTAGGTCTTCTAGATTATATTACCATAGGCTATTTCTGATTATTCTATTAATGCCTATATATTCTATTGATGGCTATTGGTGGCTATTAGTTCTTCTTCTATTGATGGTTATTCTATTAATGACCATTAGTAATTATTTTATTGGTGATTATTTTATTAATAATTATTAATAGTTATTCTATTGGTGGCTAGTAGTGACTATTTTATTAATGGTTATTGTCGGTTATTATATCGGTGGCTAGTAATGGTATTTTATTAATGGCTATTAGTGGCCATTCTATTGATGGTTAATAATGGCTATTTTATTAATGGTTATTGGTGGCCATTTTATTAGTGGCTAGTAGTGACTATTTTATTAATGGCTATTAGTGGCCATTCTATTGGTGGCTAATAGTGACTATTTTATTAATGGTTATTGGTGGCCATTATATTGGTGGCTAGTGGTGACTATTTTATTAATAGTTATTATTGGCTATTCTATTAGTGGTTAATAGTGGTTATTTTATTAATGATTCTATTGGTTGCTAATAGTGGCTTTTTTATTAATGGTTATTAGTGGCCATTTTATTGGTGGCTAGTAGTGACTATTTTATTAATAATTATTATTGGTTATTCTATTGGTGGATAGTAGTGGTTATTTTATTAATGGCTATTAATGGCCATTCTGTTGGTGGTTAGTAGTGACTATTTTATTAATGGCTATTGGTGGCCATTCTATTGGTGGTTAATTATGACTATTTTATTAATGCTTATTAGTAGCTATTCTATTGGTGGCTATTTTTTGGTTATTCTAAGTTATATTATGACTATTGGTGTCTATTATATTATAAATTATTGTTGAATATTTTAAATTATATTATCATAGGATATCGATAGTTATTTTATTGTAGGTTATTTTAAATTATTTTAAGTTGTTATACTATGATAAAATAACTTATAATAACATAAGATGGAATGACCTTGAATAACCTAAAATATAATTTGAAATAACATATATTAACTTAAAATTAAAAAACTTATAATAAGTTAGTTATGATACTTCAAGGTAGAATAACATATAATAGTTCAAGGTATAATGATTTATAATATCCTATAATAATTTATAGTAACTTAGGGTATAAGTTAGAATAACTAAAATAACCTAAAATAATATAGGGTATGTCATAAAATAACATAAGCTATTTAAAACAACAACATGAAAGTAAACATATTTACCATAGTAAATTATAATAATGAATTATGTCAACTAGTAGTGAAGCACGATGTTTACATAGTGACGTTCTAATGAAATAACTTTCATCAAGGTGAAATCACTAAAGTGCAATGAATTTATTTCACTTTTAAAGTCCCATAATGATTTAAGCTGATGAACTACACCCCATTTTTGTACTAGTGAAAGATTAATTCTAAAGGTTAGATTTAAATGTTAAATTTAAGTTAAACCTCAAGTTCAAATTGGAAGTTAAACTTAGGCTAATTTGAATACTAAATTTAGAAGTTAAATTTAAATGTTAAAGGTTATAATCGGAATCAAAATGGTTTTTGGCTCATTATAGGTTTACTTTTTAGGTTTTGCTTAATTTTCATGATCACAATTTAAAACTAAACAAAACCTAAAAAATAAACCTATTTATTAAATTTAGAGGCTAAAACCTAACTAAATTTAAGTAAATTTAGGTTATTAATGAAAAGCTAACTAGGCTAAACCTAAAGGTTAACCTAAACTTATGACATTTTCAAGATTGATGACATATACATAAAAATGGTTTAATTTTCAAAAAATAATTTGAATTCTACCTCTATTACTTCATTTCATACATTTATTAAATATTGGTTTAATGTGGTTGAATATTGGCAAGCCCCACTTCCAATACATTTTTTATCTCTTTCAAAATAAATTCAATTGCTTATATAAATATATAGACTTTCCATTTAGTTAAGATTGTCATAATTTTGTCAAACAAATTAAACAACATAAGCATGACTACAAATTCATATATATTTTATTTTTTAATGTTGGTCAAACAAGGTCAATCATTTCAACATGACTACTAATTGTCCAATCATATTTATAGTAGTGTAGTCCTAATTATGGCTATAGTTGAAAAAATGATACAAACTCAAGTCCAAAATCATTACATTACTACAATTGGAGAGTAATCGCAAGTTATCTTAATTTTGAAAACCATGTTTTGGTGTCTAAGTGACCTAACTACACACCCATTCAATAAGTTAAATAATATAAATAAAAAAGTAAAATAAATTACCATACCATATTCCATTGACAATCCATGCACTACAACAAAATGTATCCCTATTTGTCAAGTGCTTTCACTAGATTTTGAATGAATTCACTAATCCCACTAAATGGGACCTAATGGGAATCCAATGGATTCATTGGTCTAATGAATGGGGACTAGTGAACCACACCCACATTTTGTAGTAATGATGATTAGTCATCTTCTAACACTATTGCAAATGTTGACCTTAAACCAACAATTGCATCATTTGGAAATTCATATACAAGGTCATGTCTTTATACATGGTTTGCAACTATAATAATCAAATAGAAGTTCACCCCTTCAACATTTTTAAACTCAAAATTAATAGCAACTTTTTTGCCAATTTCAAATGTACATGTGGCTATTAAGTCATCATCACCCTTTATCCCAAAACACATCTCTCCATCCCAAATATCTATTCATTTATTTTATAAAAAATATGTTATTAATAGGTTGTAAATGTCTAGGAATCTAATCCTTGTCCATGGCAAATTCACACATTGATCCCATTGACAACTTAGGCAACTAATAAAAAAACAAGTTAGAATTTTAACAAGGGGTTATATCATGCATTTTTTATTCAAATCACACAAGCAAAATGGGTCCTCATGGTACCTTCAATGGTTTCACATGCATATGTGGTGGACATGGTCAACATAAATAGATTTGATGTGCCAAAATAATTGAAAGAATGGTTTCCATTTACTTGTGTATAAGGATTTAGGATGGTAAAATAATTCCTTGCTAAGAAAATGGACAATCTATCAGTACACCAAAATGCATCTTAATTAATTCTAGGTTTCATAATAGCTTATGTGAAGTTATTGTTAGTTTACTTTTGTCTATTAAAGGTTATTTCACTTTATGTTATTATTGGTTATTCTATGTTATATTACCATAAGCTATTTATTATTATTCTATTAGTGGCTATTGGTGGCTATTCTATTGGTGGTGTTGCAACCCTACCTTGGGAGAGTGTGGGGATGAAATTCACATTCCCAAAGTTGGGACTTGGGAGTCCTCCGGGACTCCCGAAATTTCAGAGCTCGATTGCAAGAGTCAAAACACCTTGCATTGGGGTGTTATTTATATCATTGAAAAGCTATTGAAGTGTAGATGTCGAAAATGGGCTTGCATGGGCCATTTGGACATTTGCAGCACAAGTTATGGCAAAAAGAAAGGCTGGGAATCAAATTGACAATTTGACTCCCGACCATTAAAAGTCAAGAATCAACCCAACCCCGATGTGTGCAGGTGAAGTGCAACACACCGTTGGAAAGCTCTTGAGGAGAGCTACAAGTTTGCTTTAGACCTCATCCCAATCGGAGGTATGAGCAAAGAGTTATGATCGCTCAAAGTCTCGGGAGTCCAAACTCGGACAATTTCGGGACTCCTCCTTGGGAATTTCAGGACAAAAAACCATTCGGATACGGGTGCTACGGAGAGGCACAGAGTATACTATATGGGGGAAGGTGGTGGCTTCCCCCGAATTCGGGCCGTGGTGAATCATGTGAGTCCAGAATTGCCCGTGGTTTATCCTAGCACCAAGGGTGCTCTAGATTATGAACTAACCAACTTGTTGGTTGGTTTTGATGCAGGTTTGAGTAAGTGAATAGCTTGTCACTCTCCCTAGTCCCATCCCAGAGCTTCAACATGCCCCTTTACCCCTTTTAATGCTAAGAGTTGGGAGCGTGCCCCAAGTCCCGCACAATTCCGCAACTTGAATAACATAGCCTTCACTTGGGGCTAACTAGGGACTTGGGAGTGCGTCAGGTGGCTATTGGTGATTATTTTGTTAGTGGCTATTAGAAGCTATCGGTGGCTATTGATGGTTATTTTATTGGTGGTTATTTTATTGGTTGTTATTAATGTTTATTATATGAATGGCTATTGGTAGTTATTATATTAATGGTTAGTAATGGCTACTGGTGGATATTTTATTGGTGTATATAACTGGTTATTTTAAATTAAATTATCATAAGTTATTAATGGTTATTGTTGCTCTTATATTATAAGCCATTGGTGATTATCTTATTAATTGGTATTGACAGTTATTAAAGGTTATTATATTAGTGGTTATTAATGGCTATTTTATCAATGGTTATTGGTGGTTATTTTATTCTAAGTTATTTTATCTTAAGTTATTATATTGTATTTTAGATTGTTTCAAATTGTTATATGTAAAATAAAATAACTTATAATAACATAAAATTGAATGACCTCGATTAACTTAAAGTACAACTTGAAATAACATATATTAACTTAAAATAAAATAACCTAAGGTATAGCTTTAGGTTAGTTGAATAATTTAATTTAAAATAACTTAAAGTAAAAAACCTATAATAAGTTAGCTAGGATATCCTAAGGTAGAATAACGTATAATAATTTAAGGTACAATAACTTATAATAACTTATAATAACTTAGGGCATAAGTTTAAATAACCAAAGTAGCTTAAAATAATATAGGATATATCATAAAGTAACATAAAGTATTTAAAACAACAACATAAAAGTAAATATATTTACCATAATAAATTATAATAGTGAATTATGTCAACTAGTACTGAAACACAATATTTACATAGTGATATTATAGTGAAATAACTTTCACCAATGTGAAATCACTAAGTGCAATGAATTTATTTCACTTTTAAGGTCCCATAATGATTTAGGCTAATGAACTACACCCCATTTTTGTACTAGTGTTTTTATATTAATTAGTTTTCCCCATGAACATTGAGTTGTTTGCACAAAATAAATTTCTTTGACAACTAAACATGCCCCATCGTGGGAACCTTTCCCATGACCATTCACAAAAAAAGACCACATGATTTTGCTCCCCTTAGTCATGTTAAGATACATATTCACAAAATATCAGGGCTTCATGTTTTTGAACTATGTCACACACCAATCTAACCACACAAAATGCCATTTTGGGCAATATTGATCACTAGAAGAAAATTATCATTTGTAACAAATTTTTGCAACTAAGAATTTTCAATTGCAAATAACATTTTCCAATTACAAATGAAAATTTTGAGTTGCGAAAAATGGTCATAGATGACAATTTTTCTTCTAAAGTGAATGTTCCATGATGTGTTGCCAATGAATCTTGAAATAATGTTACACAAATTCATAATCATATTTGCGATCATTTGAAATATAAAAATGATATTTGTTGAATATTATTGTCTCATTGGGGTCAAAATCAAGGTTATGATGAAATCATGTGTACAAATACCAATGCATGTTTTGTACTTCATTTTGGATTTCAAAAGGATAATTTTCAGCAAAATTCACCATTGACACAATGTTATTTTGAATTATTTGTGGTCAATGGTGGATTTTGCCATTGTGGTCAATGTTTGTTTTCCATTTGAACTATAAACAATTCAAGACCTTATAAACAATTCGAAACTTCAAAATGTTTATCGTCCCATTGGGTTAAAAATTATGCTTGACAATGTGTTATAGTTTTAATTTTGAGTAATCCAACATTTCATGTAAAGTAGTCTTCTTATAAATAACGTTTAACTTTTTCAAAACCTTTTGATTTCTAACTTTAGTTTTTTCTAGGGCAAATTGCCTCCACTTTAACCAAATTGGACCCTATATCAGCAAGTTCAATTGGACCTAGAAAAAGCTTTTGAATTCCATAGTTAAAAGATTATCCATATAAATAATCTTTGTTATGCATATGTCTGTTGTTGTGGCACATGTGTGTGGTGAACAGTAAAGGTGATAATTATGTTTCAATTCTAAATTATGATGTTAATTACTTCATGGTGTGTGAGAAAGTTCAATTTTGAATGTTGCTTTGTAAACAAGTGAAAGTGTGGTAAAATATATAATTCAATTATCTTGGCAGTCTACTTATCAAGCTAACAAGAAATAAGACTAAAACCCATCATAAAGTTATTATGTATTTAATATTTTTACTTAAATGATGAAAAACAAAATACTTTTTCACTATCATGAATTTATTTTTAAATTTTACGTTGTAAAAGTAGGTTTCAAGTAGACTTTTTGAAATGTAAGTAGCTTTTGAAGCCTACTTTTTGCATAATAACATTTGTTTCAAATATGTGTCAAATATATTCTACCAAAGAGAAAGTAAGATTTATTTATTTTCCTTCCTTTGAATATACAATGATTTTTATGTCATTACTTCATACAAATCTATTTCATTAAATTTTTTAATGAAAAAGTACTTTTGAACACCATATCGCCTAGTCAAATTCAAAAGTACTTGTTCCCTACTTTTATCATTCCAATTTTTTTCAAATTTTGTATTCAACTTAATACAAACCCAATGGAAAACATCATGGTTTCAAAATGAAATTTAAATAAAAATTGAATCTACTTTCTTGTGTTTTAGTGAAAAATTGTCTTTTTTTAAACTTGATATTTTTTTGTCAATTTTTTTTGTATAAATTACCATGCTTTCACCCAAATGTAGTTACTAGTGCTTGGATTATAATAGATCTCCCAACTACATGTTTTTCTTTTTTAGTCCATGAATGCTTGAATTGTTGGTGAATAATGCCAAAGGTGGTGTGACATATCTAATTTTTACATGAAAATGCAAATGATGTTTTGTGGTTAATAACTGAGTGGTAGAGTTGAATGACATTTGTGGATTGATGGCATCATTTTAGATGTTTTGGGGTGATGGCAAATTGAATACATTTTTATATTGATACATCATTAGATGCTCAAATTGCTTAGTGAATGCAAAGGTAGATGTTTCAATTTCATTGTTGGTTTCAATTTTCATTTGTTTTGAGTGAATTTTTTTTTAGGTCTACCCATGTACCTGCTTAACCTAGCTACCTTTCATTATTACTAATCATGTAGTTGTAAAATCATAGTCATATGAGACTAAAAGTCTTATAATCATGACTAAAATCACATATCATTAAGTCACGTCATTCAATGACTAAGTTTGGACACTATTCACAATACGTCCTAGTCATGGATGTTATGTTTTGGTGTAATGAATGAATTATATTCAGGGTATGCACTATAAACATAATGCATGTGCCATTTAGCCAATCAAAAAAGCTTGACACCAATAAAATAACTAGGAGCCTACCTACCTACTTAGCCAATATTAGGTAGGCTATTATACCGTAGCTTAAAATATGTTGCCTATTATAACCTTTTCTAGCTTAAGATAAATTATAATAAATTATTTTAATTATAACATTTAATTACAATAATTATATAGTATATCTTTCTTGAACAAATGGCAATTGCCACTTATTTTATGGCCAATCTAGTTCTTTAAACTACCATGTGGTTAAATCCAAACAACCCATCAATGGGACATTTGATAGCACTTGTGATTGTTTCAAATGTAATCATAAATGTAATTGCAAATTGGGGTTCCATGTGATATTAATCATCATCCATGAGAATGGATGAAATTTTTTGGGGTAAGGTTCACAATTACATTTTTAACTTCATGGCCATGTGTCATGTCTTTTGCAACTAATTGTCTTATGGCACTTGTCTAAAGCGACTAAGGGTATTTCTATTTACATGTGTCCATTACGACCACAAATGGATTGTAAATTTAGTCATTGATTTTCAAATCTCTCTTAATGAGGTTCCAAAAACCTTGTTTGTAGACTTAGTTTGACCATTTCCTTGTGAATAGTAAGCAATAAAACTAATATGTTTAAGATAAAATGATTAGTAAGGTATTTGATAACATTGTTGCTAAAATGTGTACCTTGGTCAATGTTAATGGTCAATGGACATCCAAATTGGATAAAAATGTGTTTCTATAGAAAATTAATAGTCATAGCAACAATGTTGGTGCAAAATGCTTGTGCTTCCACCCATTTTGTTACATAGTTAGTGGCTATTAAAATGTATTAATTCCCTAATAATCTACTTACATTATGTTTTATTAGTTCAATGAAGTCCAAACCCCATATTTGAAATGGTCCTTTGGGTGAATTGGTAACCAATATTGCTAGTATCTATGTCAATAGGTTACTTATTTGTTAACATTGATCACAAGTTCTACAATATTCATGAACATCTTGATTCATAGGTAGTCACTAATAACCAACATCCCAAGATTCTTTCACAATTATGTCAAAGGAAAAATGCCCTTTGCAACTCCTCCTTGTTACTTTTGCAACACAATTATGGGTACCTATTCTAATTGAAAACTTGGTGGGGGTGTATGCACTATCTATAAGTTGATTTTAGGTAGATATAGCACTCACAAGAGTCACAAATAAGTTTTTATAAATGATCCATATGGATATGATTTAAAATTTTAAGATTTTATTAGTGTAATTTTTGATTACTAAAGTTTCAATCCTTTATGAAACCTTTTAAAACTAGGTCAAAACCTATATTGAAAAATGTTCCCATTACCTAATATTGTGAAATCACTTTGAAAATCCTAAAGAAAAACCCATAAAATCCATAAGAATAAAAGCCCATTTAAATATTTCAATTATGTACCCATTGGGCACAAAAGATTTGACAAACGAAAAAAAACTTATTTCAAAAAGACTTTTGAAAACAAGGTCCAATTTTGACCCTTCAAAAATCCATAATTACCATTTGGTTAAGGTTTCACAAAAAAAGATTTCATATTTAACTTAATGATTTCATTCTTCAACTCATGCTTATGAACAATTTGGAATGGAATTCAATATAAATTATTGAATTTCTTAACAACCTATCCAATTGATTAGTCCATATTTTTTTAATTTCAAAAACACACTATTCATAATGAATGCATTATTTTCAAAAAATAATTGTGCAAATGTCTTCATAATAGGGTTATCAAAACTGACGTGATGTGCCCATTTTGCATTGGGCATCACGTTGGTGTCTATCTTGACACGTCTGTCACATCTATCAAGACAAACACAAGAAAATCCTTAGCCATATTCAAGCTACCCTCATTACAATTGGCGACCAAAAACCAATTATGGTCAACAATCCTGCGGCAATTGAAAATTTTCGGTTGCCAATCCTATGGCAATTGAAATTTTTTGGTTGCCATAGGTTTGGCAACTGAATTTTTTTCATAATCATCTTTTCAATGTGTCATTGTGGCCTTGCCAATTACATGAAAGAATATCTTAAGACAAAAGAAGAATTATGAAAATTTCAATATTTCACCATGCAAAAATATTATCTTCAAAAAAAAATCCTTTAAAAGAAACCAAATTCCTTCAAGATATCACAACTCTATCACTAATCCCAAGTTTCAACACAAACCAAAATATCATCTTTCAAAAATCCTCGCATAAAAATTAGACCTATTACATGGGCATTAATGTAACCATAAACATGCAAACTGAAATTGCTGTTTGTAGTTAGATAGCACCTTATGCAGCAGGATTTTTTTTGTGCACTCCACACAACAAAAATCCTGCTGCATAAGGTGCACGCAGTGGGATTTTTATTGTGAGGTGCGGTGCTGCTTCTCATGTCTCTCCACGATGGAAGAAAATTTGGCTGGTTCTTGATGCTGGATTAAGGCCGCAGGTGGGCGGGCGCTTGCCGCTTGCAGGGTCCATGTTCTTATTTCAGGAATTACCTCACACTACACTGTTTATAAACCATGAACTTCATGGAATGTAGTTTGTTAGGAACAAAATAAGGATGCTATTCTTGCTATGTCCAGATGTCTAGACCTAGGTGCACCTATCTAGAAAATATTTGCACATCCAGTCTCACAAGGTGTGTGGATCAGTGTAAATTTGTGTGTTGTGCAGTTATCACAATTTATAAAGAACCATTGGTTCCAAATTTTTAAATGTTTCAAAATTAGAAAGCCACCAATTCTGGGTTTTAAAAAAAATCAGAATGAAAGTACTAACAATTCTGGTTACTTTCAAAAACTCAAAAAACTGGTTGTATCGTTGAAAGAAGCAATAAAGAACTGGCAGTTATACAGGCCGTTATTCCATGTTTTAAAATTTTTAGGACAAACATGACAAACATGATTATATATCAGAATTGGTTCTTTGATTTGTTTTGAAGACCACAGTCATGGACTAGTAACTGGCTCAAGTGTGCAAGTTACCAGACATAACCATCCAGTTGAAAACTGAAATGCTCTCTTTTCATCCATGCCAAGAGCAGTTGTAAACTCTCCATCCAAGCAACAAAGGGTCACAGGATCATTTGCCTAATGAGGTCTCATGAGGGTGGTACCTTGTGCTAACTAGTAGGTTGCGAACAAACCAGAGGTCACAGGTTATGGGTTGTAACTTGCAGCCTGACATCCAACCAGAGCATGGAGATTCTCACACGGGATGGTTATGAGGCCTTGAAGAACCACCCTGATAAATGGGGGCGGGTGGGGCTGTTCCTGTTTCTGGTAGTCTCACAACACTTGAATATGAAGCTGGCTCCCAAGGCAAACCACAATATATTTGCTGGGGTTTAGGCCCAGAGTACTTATTATAGGACTTCAGACATAATTCATACATATGTCACAGTTCCATATCATGATATAGCCAGTACAATACCCCAGAAAAAATGATTCTTATCATGATGCCAAAGACTCTAGAATCTATACTCCTTCCCTCCTCCCCCTCCTCTTATGTGTGTGTGGCACTGAGAGTCCTTCTCTTGTGTGTGTGAGTCGTGTGTTTCGTGCCAAAGTTTGCCAGACTCAGCTTGGTCACTGCTTCCAGAAGGCCTTTCTTAAGAGACTATGAGACAGCTTTGAACTAGCTCGTACTCAACTTGGTCACTGCTTCCAGAATGCCTTTTGACATGAGACTCTTGAGAACTCTTGCTAATTAGCTTTGATCACTGCTTTTAAAGTGCCTTTTACAATAGACTAGGAGGCAGCTTTGTACTTGTGTTTATGAGTCGTGATAATGGTGGTTTAGAATGCACTAGAGTGTGGGTACATGAGCTTGTACCACTGACACTAGTGTTCCAGTACACTACTACCTTGTTAAGAACAGTACATAATAGCAAGAGGGTTAGAGGCCCAGAGTGAACCAGCACTCACCAAGGTTTTTTTTTTTCCTTTCAATTTTGTGGTTTTGAAAGTTTGGCAAATTTTTCTTCGATTTCTAGCCATTTTTGGAATTTTTACAAAAAGTAATTTATTTCGTTGCCACAGTGCGAAAGTCCCCCTCCCCCCTCAAACAAAAAAAAGCCCACTGCCACCAGCACACCATGAGGGATGAATGGTAAGTGCTCAGGAAACAGTTTTCTGTTGTGTTCCAGTTGCCTAGCTAACCATGGTTGCTAGCTCAGTTGCTTTTTATGCTAACTACCTACTCACATAGCTCAGTTGGGTTGTTAGTAGATACGTAGTAAAAACAGCCCTTAATTATGTATAAACCACATACTTACCTAGTAGTTGCCTATTTTCCTACCTATTTCCCTACATATGGAACCTAGTTCCTACATAATGGGTTCCCAACGTCAAACCAGACATTAAACTCAGTTGAAGTCCATACACAACTGGGGCATCCAGTGGATGTTGTGCTGTTGAGTCCTCCTTCACTCTGGTGGGCTTTTCAGGGCTTTCCAGCAATGTGTGAAAACACTGGAGTTACATACTGTAAAGTAAGTTTGCCAAGATTGAAGTTCAGCATTCTCACAGTAACCTACTTTTGCCTGTTGATTTTTGTCACCATTTTTTTAGTGTGCAAACTTGGAAGCCAACTGTCTCATTTAATCAACAGTAGGTACTCGATCAGTCCGTACATGATCATGCTACTGTTAGTCACCTGAAGCCTTCTCTGATTTGGAGGTTGCTTGCTAATCAGCACAGCTGGAAATTTCTATCCATTGAATATCCATTTCATAGTTGTGCAAATTGTGTCTAGTTTGGACAAAGTATGACAGCATACATAGAAGTATGACAGGATACATGTGAATAGGTAGATAAATACAGGAAAAACACCCAGCAAGGGAACAAGAGAAGAAAAAAGAAAGGACTGAAGTCCAAACAAAAGATCACACTTGAAACTGCAGAATGCATGTTGGGGAGCCCTAAAGAGTAGAAAACATGAAACCTAAGACTTAAACCTATCACTAGTAGCAAAGAGATGGGCAAAAAACTTGTAATGACACCAAGCTTAGAAGAAGCCTCTCCTAGTGATGGCCTGAACTCTCTGGAGAGTCACAGACAGCTTGTGCCTATAAAATGAATGAATAATAAAAAAAGACTGACCTCTAAAGCCCTTCGCTGACCATGCCATGTTAACATATTGGTTAAAAAAGTCATCCATTTGTTAATATAAACATCTAAATATCTCTACTGCTAGAGGATTTACAATACATGTTCTTAATCATTGCAAGGACTTAGTTACTAACTAATGTTGAGTGGCTATTACTTTTTGATTCCCAGGTGTCCATTGTATGGCACTGAGGCTTATATCTGCTGGCTGAAAGAATCAACAGCTTCAGGTACCCAGACTGTTTGAGAACCCATGGGTCTCAAATTAGGGTGGGGTTGGAGTAAAAGTTTAGGTTAAGTTTTGCAGGCAATAATTAATTAGTTAATTATTCACTATAAACATTTAAGAAAATTCTATTAGTGTAAAATTGCAAGCCTAATAAGGAAACCATTTTCACATATCTGACTATTACAGTATTAGCCAGAATCATGTCCAGTGTCACATATTTGACAAATATTGGGTTGTAGATTTTTTTTGAGAGTTTAGGAACATTAACAGTTCTTTTATTTAAAACTTTTCAAAAAACTGGTCTGAAGTTTTTCGTTTAAAAATGTGATGTCTGCCCAACACATCTAATAAGGTCCATCAGGCTTCCTTTTCTTGAGAAACCAAAAGTATTATCCAAAGACTAATTTCGAAAAAAGTTTACAGGCGACATCTTCACTAACGCATTTGGTGGTTTAAGTATTTTTGTTTCAAAGTTCTAGCCCTGGACTCCAGCTATCACTCCCCCAATGGATACAATGTATTCACAACCAGAACCCCTGGATAGTAGCAGCCAAAGTGAACTGGCACCCACCAGTGCACCATCGACCGAATGACCAATATGACTCAGTTGTGGAACCTCACCTGAGCTAATATCTGGTTTCACCTTGGTAACCCATTCTTTAAGACGTAAGTCCTCTATAGCCTACAAGTAGATAGGTAAGAAAATATTTGATTACTTTGCAAATAGATGAAATATACCAGTGTGGGGGCAGTTCATTTTTATGAAGAATTTCTGGTTCTGAATAATAAATAGAATGGTTTCTGCTCCAGTTGGACACAAAATTAATGGAACCAGGAATCCAGTTTCAGGTCTGGTTAGTAAAAAAATAAAAATGATTCTGGTCTGAAATCAAATCCAGTTCTTAGTAACCTGGACTGGAAACGACAGTAACTACTGATTAACCTCTCTGATTAACCCCAGGTTCTAGTCTTTTTTTCAAAAATATTGGTTCCAATTCCACACATAAATAGAGCTGGAACCTGCATTTTGATTTCAGTTCTTAAAAAACCTAGATGTGATTCTGAAAATCAGATCTGGTTTCAATTCAATTTTTTCTAATCAGAACTGAAATCAATGATTGTAACCCGCCAAACTGGGTACCCACCCAACACTGGTTTATAGTTTATACATAGATGGGGGCCATTTTTGCTAACTCTTCTTAGGGTAGTAAAAACAGGTACCGAGCTAACTACCATGGTTAGCTAGGGAACAGGAACCCAATAGATAGCTGTTTCCTTTAGCACTTACCATCTGGAGGGTGGTTGTTCACTCTGGCCACCAATGAAGGGTTTAGGGTTTAGTGTCCACAACCAATGTGTACCTTGCTGGTGCGTAGCAAACATTTGTTGTGTTACTCAACCCATAAGGATCTTGTTGGTTTTTTGGATGCTACCTAGGTAGGTTCTCTACTTGGTTTTTAAAAAAAAGAATAATCACTTGGTAGGTTATCAACAACCTTATTGATAATTGGTTTCTTTTTCAATGTCCAACGAATAAATGGCAAAGTTGTTATGAGTGTTGGCTGATTTTGGCAAAAACACTTGATTATCAACTTGATTATCAATAAGGTTGTTGATAACCTAAGTAACATTTATTTATTTATTTGCAAAGCTAGGTAAAGAACCTACTTGCATAGTAATAAGTAGCATCCAAAAAACTAGCAAGACTCCAGATATGGGTTGGGTGTTGAGTTTTCAAATTTTAATAACCTACCTGGATGATTGGCATTTCATCCAAGTAGGTTATGAATCCTAACACCCAAACCCATTTATGACAACAAATAAATGAATAAAGAAAAACCCCTAAAACCTACCCTATATAGATATTACAAAATGCAATTCTCAAGGTGAGTATTTGAGAACTGATCTATATACATAATAAGTGGTTATTACCAAAAAAAACTAAATAAATTGGTAATTGGGGGTTCAGAGAAATTGATAAAATATGGGTCTAGATTTTTTTTGAAAATTTTGAATTTGTATCCTATGTGGTTCAAATTTTTCGAGAAAGAAACCTACCTAGTTATGAAAAAAATAATAACTGGCCAACAGTGATTCAAACTTCAAACTAAAAATTTCCATTACTTAATGTCTATGTATAATTTGTCATCTAGAGGCATGCACTTGTAAGAATATGCCCATCCATCAAATGCGCACACATAGCACTTTGTGTGTCACTCACACATTGGGTCATGTTGGAGCCAAAATGTTATGCCCAAATCCTACACCAATGCCTACTATATAGTCTTTTCCTTATGTGCAGGCCCCAGGGCCAATAGACAAAACAAAATAGCAAGAACTTCCGAACAATGATATAAGGATCTTGATAAAGTACCTGAATGTTCTACCTTCGTTACAAAAATCTCCTGTTCAACACGTCTGTCCAACTTTCATTTTGCATCTTAAAATCCGCAGCCATTATGAGTTTCTACAGTGAAAATACATATATCCATGCAGAATACTACAAAATGTGGCAGAAGAACAAGCCACATGGCACATACATTGTTGCTGATCAAGCTATTAAGAGGCAGATTGGACATTGGACACTGTTCCAATCATTATTTCCCATCAGATTACAGGATCGGCAGCTATTTTACAGCCCTCCTCTACCACATCTTTCGTTAGTACTTAAGTTTTTTCCTGTGGCTGCAGTAAGTACTTGGCTTTTACCAACTGGAGACAGTTGCTACAAAAAACTCAGTCCTCTCCTTTTAATGTTTGCAGAGTTTTTAAAGTTTAGCTGTACATCAGTACTTATTACTCAGTGTGCCTACCCGTGAAAGTACCGCTCACCTTTCAACTCCGTTATACTGACTTCTTATACTGAGTTTGTCGCCTGTGTTCTTACAAAGAGACTCTGGATTGTTGTTAGGGCATTCGGAGCGGTGCTCACTATGAGACCCTGCAGAAAGTATTTCTCACATCCAAGTTTAGTAATTTAAGTTTTTCCAACACCACCCTATCCCAATAACTCTAAAACGGTGTCTGCAATTGGGTGGGAGGGTACTAATAGCAATCCACCTGGACCAATCATTATGATTAGCCAAGAAGCAGCCGTAGTGTCATTTTTATTACAGTAAACCCCCTTTATAATCACACCCTTGGTGACCACTTTTTGTGTGACACTAATGATTCTCATTCAAATGTGTATAGTCACATTCTGTACAACCCCATACAAGATTGTGACTATGGGCAAAAAAAACCTTGCAAAAAAATCTATAATCACAATGTAGAATAAACCTTCCAAATAATAAAATCAAAGTGTTAATTGTTTAAATCTTTTACATAGGTTACTTTATTATGCATTATTAGATTTGAAAAAGGTTGTGGTTTCTGCCTATTTTAATGGCAAGCACTAAACTGGAGCAACAAATTAAATGTGGCACCGTTTTTTATGCATTTATAGTACAATGCCCAATAGGAAAAACAAAATTCAGATTTTTGTTATTATACCTGCACAATGATTAATGTTGTAGGTATCTTTCTTACACAATAGTTTCAAAGATAAAAACATGTCATGTATTAGTTAGAATCCTCTTTTCAATCCAAAGGTTTAAGGTTCAATTCTTTTTTTAATTATTTTTTTCAACAAATGAAAGGGATGAAAAAAATTATAAAACATTTAAATAATTTTAAAAGTTAATTGCCTTCAAGAAATAATTTTCCCGAGCAAAAGAAAAGTAAGTGCAAGTTTCAAACAAGTTCCCAATGGAGTAAGAAAAGTTCCCTTGTGAAAATTACAACTTCCTTGGGGAGCAATGAATTTTCTTTGAGGAAGAGCGCTAGTTCCTTGAGAAGGAGAGCACCTTCCCCGAGGAACAATGTACTTTTTTTTTTATAGGAAAGGCCTAAGTTCCATGGGGAAACATATGTTCTAAATCTTTTTGTAATCATAATCATCTCATTATTTTTTATATGCTATTGTGACCTATTATTGAAAAGGTTTTGAAGAGAGCTACAACTTTTTAAAAGGAAATGCTTCAATCAAAATTCATATGCAAAAATTACGATCAAACAAAATTTTGAACACATTTGTTCTTTGGCGAAACTTCAATTCTTTCTTAGGGGACATGATTGTTCCTAAGAAAAAAAAACTTTAAGTTGTTCCTTGCGGCAATTTAAACTCCTTCTCTTCAAGGACATGATTGTTTTTCAAGGAAATTATTTTTTAAGTTGTTCCTTGAGGCAACTTAAACTCCTATTCCCCAAGGACATGATTGTTCCTTGAGGAACAATAAATTTCCCCTCGAGAAAGGCCCAAGTTCCCTAAGGAAACATATATTTGAAACTTTGTGTAAACATAACTTTTGCATGTGAGTTTTGATTAAAGTGTTTCCAACTACAAAGTTGTAGCTCTCTTCGAATTTTTTTTAATGATAAGTCATAAACCAATATAAAAAAAAACTATGAAATGACTATGACTACCAAAAAAGACATATGTTTCCTTGGGAAACAATCATGTTCCCAGGGAGGAGTTTAAGTTGCTTTAGGGAGTAACTTTTTTTCTTGAGGAACAATCATGTCCTTAGAAGGAAATAACTTTTTTTCTTGAGGAACAATCATGTCCTTAGAAGGAAATAACTTTTTTTCCTTCAAGAACATGGTCGCTCCTTGGGCAATTTAAGCCTTGCTATTTTGGGAACATGGTTGTTCCCCCAAGACCAACTTAAACCCCTTTTTATTTTGGGATTTGTTTTCATCCATTTTGTTTATGGATGAAAAGATAATTTTTTAAAAAGTTCGAACCCAAAACCTTTGGGTTGGAAGGGGAATTTTAACCACAACATTAATTTTTATCTTTTAAACATTATATACATATATATTTTTTAAATCATTCCTCATTGTGAGGGTAATGTAAAAAAAAAATCTGAATGTTTTTTTCCTGTTGGGCATTGTACTATATTGTATTATAATTGTGTTGAGCCCAATACCACATTTGATTTGTTGCACCTATTTAGTGATTGCATGGCTTAATATGATGATTACATGAGTTCCCTGTGTATTTTGTTAACTATATTTTTTTAATTAATTTTTTTTTTTTTCTTGGCAAGTTCACATTTTTTTTGCTTATTTGCACAAAAAAATTATCTTTTTCTTTTCTCTTCAATTGGATTCATTGTTGTTAGTTTGCACACCATGAACACAAACCAACACTAATTTATCAACACAAAGGGTACTACAATTTACCAAACCCTAATATTCTCTCATTATAATCACATTTACTAAGAAAGCTTTGCAAATGTTTTGTGCTATTAACAAGACTGATAATAATTCAAAAAAGTAGTGTTTCTTACCAAAAGGGATGGTTGCCCCCCAAAAAAAGTGTGACACAAAGAAGAATGTGACTAAAATGGGTGACTTGGGAAGGTGTTAGGCTTTGCTATGTCTTTAACAGCCTCACCAAACCATGCCAAAACTATTTTTATTCAGCCAAACAACATGTTTTGATTTTTCTTTCTTCAATTTTAATTTGCAGAGCCACAGACTGAAAGTGGAGGTATTGCTCTTACAATACCTCCACCCACAACCCATATTTGGGCCTTCATCAGTGTTTTACAAAAGGAACATACAATGTGACTTATCTCCCATCCTCAGCCATAAACATGAAAAAATGGCGACAGAAATAAGTGAAAGAATATTTAAATATCACCACCTGGCCCAATCATCATTTCCACCAACAGGCCTACTTGAAGTGCCCTGTGTACATACTATGGGAAAATTTACAGGCACAAACTGAGATTCACAGTATTTGACTTCTATTCTTCATCCAAAATATATTGTACAGGCCATTTTACGGCTCTGTGTGAACATGGTGGAAGCACTGACTTCATTGTCTCTGCCACAGGAAGAGAGTTCAGAGCTCTCCTATACTGAGTTTGTTGGCTCTGCCCCTAAGGAGAACACTCCCCCATAAAGTTCGTTTGGTCACACATCTTGAGGAATGTTCACCAGGTGTTGACTATGAGGTGTGACTTGATCTTTTGGAACTTCAAGGAACAATTCCTTGTATTTTAACTGTTGCTTGTTTGAACTTGCCTCTTAGTTCAGCTATGAGTGAAGCTTGTTTGTTCCTGTGTTTTCGTTTTCTTGGAGGTAATTTTGCAAACCCAAGATGCGAGAGCGATTCCAATTGTGGTGGTGGGTCTTTCAAAGATGATCATAATGAAAACGTGTGTACAATAAAGAGTTCTGACTGCTAAGTTTTGTGAGAGGTGATAGTCTGTTCAATGCTGGATATTGGTGTGTCTCATGAATGCAGGAATACAGTTGACAATGACGAAAATGTTACGCGGGGAAGACGTTAAACCGTTTAGGTTGCAGAGGGGTCAGAGAATCCATCCATCTTCGCAGGCTCCGGGAGGAAGACTGTTGAGAAGAATGTTGTCCAAAGCTCAAGATTTCACTGGGTCTCACCCACAACTGCTTAAAAAACGCGTTGACACTCATGCAGTGTTTTTTTCTAGGAATTTGTCTTTGTAGTGTAAATCCATAATCAACTATATTTATGACTAGATACACAGGAAGATGTAGAAAAATAAAAATGGCGATCATCCACAGGAAGGTTTAGCCAAATTTGACTATAAATCAGATGTGAAGTTCAAATCTTGAGTCGACTATATTTATGACTAGCTTTTTTTCTATTTCTTGTGGTGACATTTTGCCTATTGGCGACAAAGAAAAAGGGGCTGCAAGTTTGAACAAAGGACTTTTCTTTCAGAATATCCCCAAAAGTTGCCATATTTCAAGGAAAAAACAGTTTATATGGTTATACTATTTAGACCATGGTTTCTTGCATTTTGCCAGTAAACAGAGGGCCACTGTATTCACAGAATTCTATTTCTGTGAATTTTCGTCATTTGGTGAAATGTTTTTCAAAAGACAAATTCTGTGAAATATTCCTATTTTCTCAAGAAGTTTCCAAAAATTGAAAAGAAATTCTAAAAAAATCAGCATGTTTCTACACATTGTTCAGGCAAGTAGCGAGGATATAAAAGGATTTTTAATAAATTTCTAGTTTCATAGCTGGTATAGCCAAACATGGGTAAATATCCTTGTCGATGATCGCCAAAGTGGCAACATCACAGAATTGAAGAAAAAACAAACACTGCAGCAGGCTTTCAAAAGAATTCTACTTTCTCTCTCACCTGTAGCCAAATTTTTGCTAATTCCTCTTGTGGATGATCGCCACTGCACTTCCCTCACAAAAGTGAAAAAGAAAAAACCCTGATTATCGACGACACCCTGATCTCTTGTTTGTGAACTGAAAGGGGAAAATTGCCGGAGAAAGAAGAGACAACTGGCGCCGGGGGAAAACGATGATCGTCGGTCAGTTTCGCTTTCTGTTGTTGCAAGAAATTTCGCTGCACTCCTTCCATCGGAGAGTACTGAAAATTTACTGTTCTTCATTACACACGGCCTGGGGCTTTAGTAACAACTGTTTGTATAACAGAGAGGAGGACACATTAATGAAAGGCTATTGTGTGAGAAGGACATCGCCAGCCAGCTTCTTGCGGTCGTCTTCTGCCGGATACAGCTCAGATCTTCGTATAACTTGTAATGATCAGTACATTCTGACACATGATCTCTCCCCAGAGCAAGTGTCACCAGAACAAGCTAGTGATTTTAGTTTTTTTGTGGCGAAAATTCGCCATTTTGCTAAAACAAAAAAGTCCCAGGCAACATGGTCAAGGGAATTTTTTGGGATTTTTTTTTAGAGCCATAATATTTCGATGAAGAAAGTTATGAATTCGCAAAAAAACAATTTGTGATGATTTGGGCAAATTTTTCTAGCTTTTTTCTTTGGAATCGTCATATTTAGCTAATAAATTCTACTAGTTCACCAACATCTAATAGGATTCCTAGATTTTTTTAATTTTTTATTTGTTTTTAAACCAGCTTTGGCTAAATTCTCTTGTGGCTGATCGTCACGTTTGGAGCAACATGAGAAAATTGAAAGAAAAAGAAATGCTATTTCAATCAAGATGGCCTTTTTTTTCTTCCTGAATAAATTTTGTTAAACAAAGAAATTGGGAATTTTTCGATTTTTTTTGGTTTTCTAGTGTATATTGGACTAATAATTTTCCATTTTTTCCGCCAAAATTTCGATGTAAAAAGACGTTAAATTACAAACTGGATCAAACCAGGAATTCCTTTTTCACACCCAATTAAAAATAAAATTCGGAAAAAACCCCAGAATGTTTACTTGAACTAAATTAGTTTTGCTTGTAAAATCAAAGTTGGGAGAATGTTCTAGAAATTACACACTCTCCAGTAGTTTCGCTGAAATAATTCGCACCCTGAAGTCGTGCATTACGACGAATCATGAGCTTCCATGAAACCCATTGTGTAGAGTGAAACATTCTGCGAGCGAGAGCAAAAGGAAGTGCCTGATCCGTGTAACGATTGCTTTTAACCTAACCAGAAAGAAAGTGCCTGGCGTTTTCAGCTTGCACAGGGTTATAAGAATCTGCATGACTGTAGCTGCATGGTGTAGTAGAGTTCCAAGGATTGGGCGTTTAGATCGAATCTGATCTTCCTAAAATTTTAGTACGAAAATTTCGACCAAATTACAGTTGCAGTAGTTATAACTCTACAGGATCTGAATGAATGAAGGAGCTGCTGCTGCTGCATGAAAGCTCAGAAGGGATTGTTGCGTATGATCTGCTGAACTAGAGTGTAACAAACTTCTTACTCCTGCAATAATTTTGCATGAATGCTAGGTGCAGGAATTAGGCTGCTCCTAAAGGGCTTTTGTTTTTTTCTTGAATAGTGTCTAAGGTTTGAACTGGGTCCGTCCCAAACTAGGCTGTCAAGAGTGACAAGGGTCCTGTTGTAAAAAAGGCTTAGTAGTTTCTTCCTCAGATAGAGCTCCATTTTATTTTATTACGTTTTGATCGTGGTCGTCTCGAGTCTCCACCAGAACTAACTGTAAAAAAAAAACTAAAACTGCCATTGTTGTTATCAGTTGCATTAGAATAATTCCAGTTTGTTTTGAAGAGTTTGTTCTATCAGAGGAAGGAATTAGTCTCGAAGAAACAAATCGAAGTTTAGAAGGCGATCTTAAATCAGAAGACTGCCTTTGTCGGAGGGCTATGCATCGGAATATAGTGTATGGCCATTCGGAATGGGAGACGCACAAGTGTTGTTGGAGACATTGTCGACACTTCTTTACAATCCTAGCTTCTGGTGTGAACGCCATTTCTCTTGGTCCTCCAGTCTTCACTTGCACGCTGATCGCAATACTGGTTGCGGGATTTAATCAAGCAGTGGTCGATCGTCGCTTCCCTCATTGGGTGCCGCTCCTTCGCGTGGCGCCTCTTCCTTTCGAGCTCACGTCTCCAGTGGTGGCATTGCTGTTGGTATTTCGTACCAATGCCTCGTACGGGAGGTTTGACGAAGCACGCAAGGCATGGGGTTCAAATGTCAACAGAACGCGAGACCTCGCCAGACAAGTTTTGAGCTGGATCCGAAGTCCAGCGGATGCTGGGAAGGTGGACTGTCTCTTGCGACACATTAAAGCATACTCCTATTGCTTGAAGCATCACTTGACACAAGAGAACACGCTGCGGGAGGATCTCAAGGGGTTACTGGAGCACAGGGAGGTTGAAGCTGTGATGGCGTCAAAACATAGTCCAAATTACGTTTTGCAGGTGATTTCGGAACTCATCAATCAGAGCGAGCTGTCGCAGTGGGAGAAGATTCGGATGGACGAAAACATCACGCAGTTTCACGACAATGTCGGCGCATGCGAGCGCATCTTCAAGACTCCCATCCCAATTTCTTACACGCATGTCACCTCCAGAATCTTGCTTATATGGCACATGACCCTCCCGTTAGCTTTGTGGGAGTCATGCGACTGGCTCATGATTCCAGTCACTTTTCTAAGCGCTCTGGCCATGTTCTACATCGAGGAAGTGGGAGTGATGATTGAAGAACCGTTTTGTATTCTAGCACTCAAGGCCATCAGTGACGGTGTAGCCGAAAGCTTGGATGGCCTTGTATGTTGTCACAAGGAAGCTTCTTTCCGATGGAGCTGCTGCAGCCTCCAACCGAGCATTAAAGAGGACTCGCATGTAGCTGTAATGATTCATTCTGCAAACAACTCCAAATCTGAAATGAACCAAAAAGTCCAGCTCCAGCCCGATTACAGTAGCTAGAATTTTCTTGTCCGAGAGCTGCTGCTGCAACTGATCATGACGTTGCGCCGCCAGCTACATTCATGACTGTCCAATACTGCTCTAACCTTAATGTACAACCCTAATGACATGCAGTAGTGTTCATTGGAAGTAGTCGAACTTCACCAACCCTAGTACACGTTTTTCCTGCAGGTTAATGCGAGCTGCGGATTCCACATGGATCTAGCAATGCAGTAGATTACCTGTAGTTGCAGATTATGTCTACATTCATGTGTAGTTGAAAACCAAATTGGACGGGGATCCGAAAATGGGAAAACAGCTAGGCCATTCTTTAAATTCATGCAGGCCTAACATTTTGCGGGGATCTTTGAGAAGGTAAAGTTGGGCGATGCGAGCCGCTAAGATCAGTTTCGAAGTCACCAACTTGATCAGAACTTTCTTAGCCCGGCCCACTTCATGCACTTTAGACTCGATGTTGCAGGTCAATGTGACGCGCTTTGACATGTTGTAGAGAATGTAGAGCTGGATGTCTGGTTGCCATATTATTAGAGAAACTTTCTTCGCTCACCCGACGTCCAAGTTTGGCTCGATATTGTAATTCCGAATTCGCAGCTAATCGTGCGCACATATGTACATACATTATGAGCCAAACCCAATTGGAATAAAAAAGCTTGAGCGCCTTTGTTCATATATGATATTGTGCTTTGAAATGATTGAGCTCTTGTTACGATCTGCATCGCTGAAAGTCGAACAAGTAGCATATCTGAATTCTAGTTTGTTTGTGATCCTTGATACCTCTTTGATCGGTACTGCTGCTGCATACCAGTTGTAGGTAGGTACTGATTGACGGCTCCTCTTATGAATCAATCTTGGAGCACTCCGGACTTATATAACTTCTTTTATGCAGCAGCCGGAGATCACTCATCATAACATTCAGTCAATTAGTGCAGATTATTTTTTTCTGGAGATTCTGCAACCATGTATGTATACCAACTTTTCATTTAATTAGCATATAGCTTGTGTGGCATGGTCATTTTTTATTGGTTTTATGATTAAAAAGTGTGATCACATATGATGATGTGGCATGTTCATTTGTGATTGGGTTTATGACAAAGAATTGTAATTGCATGGAGTGTTTCATCATTTGATAGGATGTATTCATGTGGCAATAATTTGTCTAACAATACTAGATTAAACTAAGTTAATAAACAACCTATCGTAGGCTAGGTAGGTAGGTAAGTTTAAGATAGGTAAGTGGGTGTACATTATATGCTTTGGTAGGTAGGATCCTAGATTTTTCTTAATTATTTGGGGTTATTCCACCTTAGTAAATTATTTTAGGTTAATTTCAACTATTTTAGATTATTTCACCTTATGCTATTGTAAGCTATTTTCAACTATTCTACTTTAGTCCACTTTCAAATATTTTAGTTGTTATACCCTATGTTATTTTTGGTTATTCTACCTAGTGGATACTAACTCTAATTTTATGCAACTAATATCAAAACATGTATCAAAATGATGTTTCTAACTATAGGTTCTTAGATTTACTAACAATTTTGTTGCTAATAGTCTTGACAAGTCCTTTACCTACATGTACTAAGAAGTTTTAGTTATTAAATTTGTTAATTCTGGTTAGTTTTCCTCAACATGACATCTACATGTTCTATAACATGTAGATGTTATAAATTTGTAAAAAAGAATCATACACAACAAAAATAAGGAGGAGAGTAAATGTTGCCCCTTTTTCGCTTGAAAACCCATTTGAAAAGAAAGATTAAGAATTCAAAAAATTTACACCATCTTTAAATTTGAACTAGTATTGAACATTGTTTAGCTCTCCAACATTAATTTGCTTACGTACCCTTTAACACCACCTTAGTTTATTTCAATTATTCTACCATAAGCTATTCTTAATTATTCTATGTTAACCCTATCCTATTTTAGGTTATTCTAAGCTATTATAAGTTATTTCACCCTAGGAGATTTTTTGGTTATTTTATGTTAGTCTAACTCCAAATTGTTTTATTTTGGTTACAACACAAAATTAACAAATAAAAAAATTGCACAATTCGTAGTGTGGAAAAACTTTATCTATAAATAACTATTACATTGGAGTGGTGTTTCATTATAGATAACCTAGAAATAAATTCACATCATTAAATTTAGTAATCCCCATTTGTTTGGAAAAAACAATCACGCCCACACATGACTTTATTATGTTCAAAAGTGAAAATTTGGTAGTTCCTTTCTACCCTTTCTATTGGTCTTTTAAAATTTTCATAAACATATCAAACTTTAGTATACATTTAAATGTTTATTCATTCAAGATAACCAAGAAAAAAAATTTAAACCACCAACTCCCATAATTCCATTAGCCATAACATATTTTATTCACACTTAGATACATGTACAATTGCAATTATAATATGTAGTTACAATTCAAGTTGAATAAAATGCCACATGGTGTCTAGTCACTTATGAACCACATTACTAGTTGCAAAGATAATTAAATTTTCATTTATCATTGGATGCCATCAATTGTTGGATGTATGATGAGATTTTTCATCTTCATCTTCATCCAAACTAACAATAGTTGTAAGTCATGGCTACAGATGTAACTTAAAACCAATTGTATCATATATGTGACTTCAAATTGTTTTTACATGGTGCCACAAAGGATAGTCACATCAAACGTCATAAAAAAAGGTGGTTTCGACACAATTTGCAAACACATCTTGATATGGACAAGATTCTTTGTAGTGATTATTTTATATTTTTAATTACCTATTCGAACCATGTATAGATATTTGACAAAATTTTCCAAAATTTTGGTCAAATCTTGTAGTTGGAAATCCTTAAGAACACTTGATTTTAACACTAACAATTTATAATATAGCTTTTTGGCTATATACAACCAACAACAAGAAAAGGTTGGATGCATTCTTAGAGTCAATTGTTTTATAACATTGTTGAATTAATTCAAGTTACATGGATGTTTTGGTTGGATTTCGAAATAGGTATCATTAGAATCAAACAATAATAATAGTCATTTGGATGGTGAAATGTTGAACCTAAAAGGGCAAAAAAACCCATGTGCTAATTGATCCATTTACATTGGACGAACAAGTTCAAATTGCTAGAATGTCATGAAGCCTTTACCAAGTTTAATGGGCTACAACTTAAGGTATGTTAAGATCAAACCTAATTAAAAGTCTACAAATGGAAATTAACACACAAAATGTGAAGACCTAAAACAATGAGGTACATTAAAAGGTCTTCATGGAATCAATGTTTACAAAAGCAAAAACCATGCTGTACATTTGTGGTTTTCTACAAGCATGCTGTCACCCATCTTGGTGCTACTGAATTTGAACACAATGCATGGCATTACAAACACATTTATGGATGAATTATTTTTTTTGTTGTGGAAAGAATTGTTGCCAAAGGACAGATGTCGACCATAAGCTATGTGGTTCAAAAGATAACTAAATCATTTGGTTTAACTTATGAATCAGTACACAATTGTACCAGTGGTTCTGTGTTTTTTTGAAACCATGTTAATGGGTTCAAATTCTTTAAGGTGTTCCAAAATTCTATCATAGTGTCACCCTTTTTTGTACTCTTTCACCTAGTCCTATTTTACCATACTTGGGACACAAAATGGATGATATTGATGGAATTTAAAATAGTGATGGTCTAAAATATTGTATTGTAAAATATTTGACACTTTTGATTCATTAATATTGATGGGAATCAAACTATAAGGAAAAAATAACTTAAAAAAAATACTAGGTCATTTTCATCATGTGTCATACACCTTAAAAGATTTTCACCTTAATGTGTGTCCCAAATGCAAAGCTAGTAGAACATTTGTAGATGGGTCAGTTGTAGTTCCATAAAAAACACTTAAGCACAAGTTCCCTCTTATTCCAAAACTAATATGGATGTATAGATGTAAAACAATGGTAGAATTTTTGACATGGCACAAAATGGGAAGTAGTTCAAATGACATGGTTCATAATGTGGCAAATTTTGCCACTTGGAAATACATTGACAAAAAATGGCTAGAGTTATGTGCTTACACCTTAGATTGGGGTTGGCACTTTATGGGGTCAATTCATTCAATGCCATTCAACATGCCGTGTGGTGTTGTTAAACTAAAACCTCCTGTGACTGAACAGCGGGTCACCGCACAATGGAGCTATATTGTTTCTGATCCTAATTTTTGCAACCATCACTGGTTTGGCTGCGCATTACTCTCCTTTACTATAGGAATGCATGGCGGCTACCACTGGAGGACAAAGGAGGCTCATTGTGCATGAAGAAGACAGCGCACAATTATGGTTTGGGGAGGGGCTGCAATTATGATTTGAAGCGGTGGAGAGCGCATGGCGGCGGAGGAGCTAGCAATTCAGAGGCTAGGAGAAAGGTTTTGAGATCGCTGATGGTGGGGGGTGCAGGAGGAGAGAGCTGCAGAAGAAGTAGAAAGTTTTTTTTGAGAGAACATGAGGTTGGTGTGGGCAGATTGTGCTAGATGCTCAAAGGGAGGTAGATTGAGGAGTAGATCGGTTGGTTGGTAAGAAGATTGGACTGGTTACAGACTTTTTCTGCTGCGCCAGTAGCCAGCCAAGTACTTGCAATTGGCATCAGGAAGCATAGTTTTGAGGGAGTAACGGAGTGAGAGTAGAAACCAGAGATAGATTGAAGTTGTTTTGCACGAGCTACTAGGATCTGTGAGGAATGCCGGGAGGATGTACCTCAGCTGTCTGAGCATTTTGACGTTTTTGTACATATTTGCACCTTCAATGTTTGTAGTACATGAACTTCGGGTCAAGAAGAGTGCTGTCAGAGTCTTGCTGTTGCATTCTGTTGAAGAAACAGGTTTGTGATCTTGTTGAACATGTGCATGCCAAGAGTCACTGGTTGAAAGGCTCTAGTCCTGTGAGCTGTCCGATTGGTGGCAGATCGGCAAAGATCGAAGGCAATCCGAGTCTGTACATGCTGTGAATAAAATTCAAGTTCTGAGTTCCATGATCAGGGCGGTGAATGTTTCAAGAATGCAAACTGTGTATATTTGAAGATCTAGGTGTGCATACATATTGAGTCTTGAACATAGTCTGAGAGAGAAAGAAGATCGGGGGCCGCGATCCAGTTTTGGGACCTCAAAATTTGAGCTCCGTGAGGATCTGTGTCTTGCCAGGGTGTTCGATTAGAATGTGCACCCTCCTTTTTGGTTACACTCCTTCCATGGTTGGTGACTAAAAGATATTTTTTGATGTTGGCCTTCATAATTTTAGCCAAGGAGTCATGCACATCTAGTATTGTTGATGTTTACTTGCAACCTTTTATTGGATAGTTGTTAGTTTTATGGAAAGGTATTGATGTGTTGGATGCATACACAAGTGGAAAATTCAACTTCAAAGCAATGTGTATGTGGAGCATAAATGATTTTCCAACATATGATTTGTTTATAGGTTGTGTGACTAAAGGGCATCCCACATGCCCTTTGCTAGAAAAAAAAGAAAATGGTGTATTATAGGGCATGGAAGTATTTGTCAACAAATCAACGAGCTCAACAAGCCTTCAATAGAAAACAAAGTTGTGCACCTATTCAAATGTCTACATAACAAACTATTTGAAGTGTAAATGAAAGGATGTCATGACAACACAAGGAATCAAATGCAAAGAAAATTGGATTTAAATACTATATAAATTACATGGCATTAGATGAAGAATCATTATGTTTGAACTCCCTTATTGACAAGTAGGTGACTACAACTTTGAACCTGTTTGATTTAGGTTGTATATTTGGTTGGTTAAAACCTATGAAATATTAAAATTAACCTAAATGTAGGAAGTTCAAATGTGGCATGTTTAAATGAACTTGTCTTTTTGGTGGCAATAATTATTAATCCACATTATATGTAATGCACCATGGGAAGAATTTGTGCTAAAATGTTCTGAAATTTTTTTTGGCATCAAATAAATTGCGGCAATGTGGGAAGATTTGAAAAAATGTGGTAGTCAGTCGCATTTGTGGTTACGAGCTATAATGCATGTGGGTTTTGAAACTTGTAACTTCATAAGTGTTGAAAAATGAGGAGTATTTATTTATTTTGCATATAATTAGATAGACTTAGAAACTCCAACAAGTTATGTGTCATCATTGAGGAAGTAAATAAGTAAAGATGAAGATATGATCAAGGCAATGAAATCCCATGATTATCACATTATGATGTAAAACATTTTGCTTGTTTGCATGTGTCATCTTATGGAAAATTAAGGGCTGTTAGAAGGCAACTATTCACTTGTGTTGTGTTTTCAAGAACTTATGTGCTAGCACCCAACAACAATGGAGGAGTTCAAGAAAGATGTGGTAATCACACTAATATTGCTAGAACAAGAATTTCCACCCTCATTATTTGGTATGATGCTACATTTGCTAGTTCATTAAGTGAAAGAATTGGCAATGTGTGATTCAATACATACATGATGGATGTGCCCATTGAATGTTAATTAAAAAATTGAAAGGCTATGTTTGGAATAAAATAACACTTAAAATAATATGGCAAAAGGGTATGCATTGGAGGAAACATTAGGGATTTGCACAAAACATTTGTAAGACTTTATAGCAATAAGATGTAGGGCATGCGATGAAAAAGAAAACCCATCAATGTATGATTATTAGTAAGGAATGCAGTTAAGTTCACTTGAAACTTCACCAGGTTTTCAATGAAATTGCCAAATCATTACACAATAGATTTAGTGAATTCATTATGTTCTCTAATGATTGGGGTATAGTTGCTACAAACATATGGATTAACCCACTTAATACAATAATAATGAATTTTCCATATTTTACAATATTTTAAATTAAAATATATTTTTTTCAAAATAAAATTTGTAAATGGTCAACATATAGTCCATACACTACAACAAAAGGTGTCCCTATACACCAAGTGATTTCACTGGATTTTGAGTGAATTCATTGGTTGTAATGAATGAAGACCAGTGAAGAAGTAGTGAATTCATTGGTCTATTGAATGGGGACTAATGAACTACACCCACATTTTGTAGTAGTGATATGGAGTTAACATATAATCCATATATGGTTGTTGGTAGCAAGGTTTGAGAATTGATCTCCAAATATACATTGCATTGTCTTTGCCATCCAATCACCACTTTGTTTTGTGATAAAAAATGTAAAAAATTGGATATATCCCAATTGCACAAGATTGTTTTATAAATCAAACTTTAACATATATTATTTTTTCATATCTTGTTCAAATGAAACAAATGAAAATTCATTTGTGAACTTTGTTCAAAGGTTTACACATGTATATTAAATAAACATACAAAATTCCAAACCATTCAAAGGAAAAAAATTGAATTTCATTGTTTAATAACAATTCACAAAATATTTCTTCATGAGAAAATATGATTTGGCAAGTTGCAACATTATTTTATGGAAAAAATAAATATAAATGTAAAAAATAATTTAAATCATGATTAATGATAAATTTGGTATTAATATTTCATATTACATTATAAAATAAACTAGTATATTATGTAAAAAAGAAGTACTATATTATATTTTATTAATAATATTTTGTAATATATTGGTTATTACATGTTAAGTATTAAATATAATGTTATTATATTTAACAAACATATATAAAAACATGTACACATACACTATATATATAATGCAATATATAAATTAATAAAAAAATTATAAGATTACATGTGAAATTCATGAAGCATATGGCAAATAGAGGTGTGTGTTAAACTATAGAACAATTTGAAATTCTAGTTTTTGTATATTCAAGAGTAAAGTTACAAGCTAGCTAACTAGCAATGTGAATTTTGGGGGATGAGCTTGCTTTTTGATTATATCACCTTACTAGGAAGTGTGATTGGTAATTTAATAATTTAGGTCAACTATTTAGTTTGCAAAGGTTGATGGTTAATGAATATGGACATGTTGACCTTATAGGTCTATTCATGGCTATTAATAGCTATAATTTGTTTTTAAAAATATTTCAAATGATTGCAAATGTAGTATCAATCATGGCAAAACCTTATGTTAGTTTACAACTAGCCTACCTACAAATATGAACTATGTAAAGTATTGTGATAGGAAACATACCACAAAAGACACAATATGGAAAATGTGGAGTGAATTTTTGCAAAGCATGGGTTGATCTCAATCAAAGGTTCATGTGTTCCCATGTGAGTTTGAAGAAATGTCATGCTTTCCAATGTGAATAAATATTACAATTGTTGTCATTATAAAGGACGGGGACAAGATTAATAAATATACACTACACATTTCCGTGCCACCAAACCTAGAAGCAAGGTCACATCATGCAATGTACACATTTGGAAATCACATTTGGGTTTTTCATGTTGAAAACATTTAACAACATTTGATACTGCAATCATAACCACTTTTGAACAAGAATGCATTTCAAGACCAAATGATTAAAGGCCCATTTTTGCAAAGTTAAAATATATTCAAGACCACTATTGTTGTTGTATTGTTGTGTGATTTGGTGAAAGCAAACTTTAGTAGGAGTGGCCTAACAATAAAGTGGGATGAATGCAATTTCACACTTGTAAGTTTTACATCCATGATTCCCATTTTACAACAATCCTTTGCTCTTATAACATGTAGAATAAGTCTTTATCACCAAATTTAGTTGTGGTTCACCTTGAATTAGTTGTTCTTCCTAAAAAAAAAAAGATCTTACACTTACTCCTTAAGCGGGAAAGAGATTATGCATACTTATTGGTGTAAGCTCCCACAATCCAATTAAATTTATAATTTACTCCTATTTTCAAATAATATTACACATGTAAAATTAGTTAATTTAGTAGAATTGATTTAAATTTTAAAAACATTGTAGTAGTGGCAATTCATGTATAACGTTTGGCATTGGTATTGGTAATTACTAGGGTAAACTATTACTAAAACATTATGAATTTTTAGTTCCATGTCATAATTAGATCTTTTGGAAATTCGTACAATTTGAAATGAAATCATCCATATTAATTGAAGGATTTCTTAAAAACAATCCATATATAGATAAAAGCATAACAACGAAAGGACTAGGATTAATGGTACTATAATTAATTAGGATTCTGGAAATGTAGTTTGTGAATTTTTGTCCATGAGGTGCAAGTTACTTCTAGTGTTAAGTAGGTTTTTTTTCCCAAATTCCTCAAGTAGGTCCACTATTGAAGATTCCTAGCATTAATGAATATTAAATGAAAATTATCCTAGGTGGGTTGTAGCATTTTTACAAAGCTTGCTACTACACATGGTGACCTAGGAAGTGCTTAGGTTTCAATTTGGTCAGTTTAATTATTTTTATTTCAACAAATGGTCAAAAAGATCATAAAAATCACAAGGTTTTCTTGATTTTTTTCATTTTATGAATTTTTGTCTAATGAGTTGCAAAAATTTAACACAACAAAAACAATAGTGTTGAGGCATTATTGATAGATGAAAGTGAATGCATAGTCTTTGACGCACCCTCAACTCCTCAAGGGACTCAAATGTCCAAGTAGAAAGCAGCAGAAAAGGAGGAGTCGGAGCACGCTCCCTAGCTCACAACCCTTTGAGGGGTAGAGGGGCGGGTTGGAGCTCCGGGATGGGACTAGGAAGAGTTGACAAGCTTTAGTCACTCACATGGGCCTGCACACAACCCACACAAAGTGGTTAGTGCAAAGTTGGAGCACCCTTGGTGCTAGGACGAGCCACGGGCAACACGGACACACAAGACTCACCACGGCCCGGACTTGGGGGAAGCCACCACC
>Ga0209611_10001671_pt1 | contig 38262 bp, 37 predicted proteins | sample S1TSphgellanicum_3_FD_187693 | JGI IMG/M metagenome (GOLD analysis project Ga0209611, IMG submission 187693) | Host-associated microbial communities from peat moss isolated from Minnesota, USA - S1T2_Fc - Sphagnum magellanicum MG (SPAdes) (version 2) | ecosystem: Host-associated > Plants > Peat...
GATTCTGTAATCAAATTGCACAAAGACATTGCTGATATTGTAAGAACTTAAAAGAATTTCTGGATTTTGACAAATTTTTTATTGTTTTGGGGCATATGAAATTACTATACAAAAGTTCCAAACATGGGATGTTCATTCAGACTGGTTTTGGGGGTAATGAAAGTGTAGGAAAAACAGAGATGAAATTCTGACAGTTTGAAACTATCTCATTTGATGTTCCTAAAATGAGTGCTTTGCGGATGGCAGGTTTATGTGCTGATGCATACAGCAGAAGTCGAACTCCTCGAAGAACAGCGAGAGGTTATCCAGAAGTGGATGCAAAACTCAAAGCGTAACAGCGATTCCAAATCATCTTTTGGTGTAAAATATGACATTGATAGGCCTCATACTCAAAAGTCTGTCTACGGAGGTGCATTATGGGACATATTCCGACGACAAGATACCCCTAAATTGGAGGCATATTTGAGAAAGCACTGGGAGGAATTCAACAGACCTGACCACTGGGTGGTTGAATCTGTGAGAACTAAATTCTAATTGTTTTTCACCTCTTTTCTGTGCAGGGTTAAAAAAATCCGTACTCCAATTTGGGGGGGGAATTGAACTCTGCCAATTCATATGGTTGTTGTATGATGGATTTCAATCTCGTCATTTGTGCCATATCTTTCTGGAATGGAAACACAGTGCATTTTAAGATCAACATAAGCTTAACCAAGAGTATACTGTTGTAACTAAGTTTGTCCTGATCCTGATCAAAGAATGTATTAGCTGTTACTAACTCAGTCCTAATCCTAATCAGGAATTTAATTAGCTGTTACTAACTCAGTCCTAATCCTAATCAGGAATCTAATTAGCTGTTACTAACTCAGTCCTAATCCTAATCAGGAATCTAATTAGCGGTTACTAACTGAGGATTAGGACTCAGTATGGATTTTCAACTAGCTGGGGAGTAAAATTGCTGGAACTAACATTATACTATTTGCAGGTAATGCATCCCATTCACGATCAGGCATTCTTCTTAACAAGTGACCACAAAAGGAAGCTAAAGGATGAATATGGTAAGTGGAATGTCAGAGATTAGAAATTCCTCTTGGAGGAAAATTATCCTTGACTTTTTGAGTTAGAAAATTACCCTTGGTCTTGCAGTATAGGTACAAAACTCTTCACCAATTTCACCTACTGTTTCACCCATTTAGACAAAAAAAAATATGATGGGCAATTTTGAAGCTCTGACCTAAAAACAAATAAAACTCCACTTTTGAACACTTTCAAAATGATGAGGATTTGGATCCTTGGATGCATTTCTGAATTTCATTTGAACATGTGTGAAGGCATTGAAGCCTGGACATTTGAGCAAAATGAAGGTGAAGCAGTTTTGATTCCAGCAGGTTGCCCGTATCAAGTACGCAATTTGAAGGTGTGTTTGATGAGATGGATAATGCTTTTTTGTGATTTTTTTTTGCGCTACGTCAACACGCCTACTGAACATTTTATTCTAGTTTCACTGTTTATTTTCATTCTATTTCTATTTCTTTTCTATGTTTTTCTTCTACCCATTTCTTCAGTCCTTATCTGGGAATTTTGTTTCTTTCACTTAAGAGGGTTTAGGATCCTTTCTTTTCCTTATATCATAAATTTGTAGAATTTTTTTTTTATATTCATGAGATTTAATTTTTTTGGGTTCCTGGATGATGCAGTCTTGTATTCATGTGGCGCTTGAGTTTGTTTCACCGGAGAGCTTACACGAGTGTTTGCACTTGACGAATGAACTCCGCTCCCTGCCAAAATATCACCATGCAAATGAAGACAATATGGAGGTAAGGATGGATTTACTACTATCTCCACCTACCTGATTGTCTTCACCTTGGACATCACTTCTTCTTGATGGACTTTTAACTACACATGTTGAGGGAATACAGTCTTTTTAACATGGGAATTCTTTTTTTTAACATGGATTATTTTATTTTACTTTATTTTTTCCATCTTGTAGGTAAAGAAGATGTTAGTTTACGGGGCAACAAAGGTGGTTCACAGTCTACAACAAATACGGGATGGGTATGATTAGATGAGTGCTTAAGTCCTCTTATATTTTACCAGACCACATGCATGCCCATTATTTTGAATCAGAATTCCCTGCAATTTCCTTTTGTACAAATTTGTCTTGACCTCGGATTCATTGCAGTAGGGTATTCTTCCAGTTCAAGGTTACAGGCCAAAACTTGCTTCACTTGTTGTCTCTACACAGATGCAAACTTTTGACCCTGTGGGGTTTGGATCATTAGTGTTAAGAACCTTATCCTGTTTTCAGATGCGCCCGCCTCATCTTTTTGACACTCTTTCTGAAATTCATCTCCTTTTGGACATTGGGTTTTTTGTGTGGACTACTGTTTGGACATTTGGGTTCATGCAACAACTTGGGACTCTCTATCTGCTCATAGAATCATTGGGGGGGGGGGTGGAGGTTTGGGTGCCCAATGATTTTTTTCAACAGATTTGCGCAGTGCGGTGGTCCATGACTTTTTTGCAACAGATTTTTTTGCTGGTGGTTGTCCATGATTTTGCAACAGATTTGCACATGAGTGGTCTCAATGTAAAAATCAATGAGCATAGCAACAGATTGCATCTAACAGTCCATTTTAGAAAACTTTTACTCTCTGGACTTGGGAGCAGTCTGGATTTTGAAATACTGAGAACTTAAAATTGAGAGTATACACACAGTTGGGAAGAGCTGTTTTCTATCACTTCCATCAACTCATCATGACAATTGCCATTGATTTTCTGCAGTGAGATTTGAGTTCTGGTTGTACGTCAACAACAAAAACTCATTCTTTCACAAATGTTCTTATGGGTGGAGTCCAACTTTGGGTATTATGAGTCACGACACTAGATTACTGTATATAACAGTGCTATAGACTATGTGATGAAATTTAGTTCAGAACCAAAACTATGTAGTTCAGAATTTCCCCACCCCCTCCATAATGCAACTACAACACATGCTTTTATGACAATTAAGTAGATTCCAACCTTGGTAGTAAAGCACTCAATAGAGATATCCGTAAATGCACCCTGTCTTCACCCTGTGTTTGGGCCTCCCTTCACCCCCTAACCCCTCTTTTAGTGGAATCTGTAAAGTAAGGAAATTTGCCGAAATCTGAGTATGAAATGCTGAAACTCAGTACGAAATGTTGAATCTCAGCATTTAATGCACAAGGTTTGAGAGGAATTATAGTAGCTGTACAGGTAGGAGCAGTGAAAATCTATGTAGCAGCACTGGAGGCGCTCAGGAAAAAAGAAAGACAGGGTGAAACTCAGAAAACCATAAAAAATTGATGATTATCTGAGTTTCACCGCCCCCTTTGAATGCTAATGTTACTTTTTTGCAGGTTTTTTTTGAATCTCACCCTGTGTATGACCAAACTCAGGGTACTGGTGCTGTCATTTCCTGGCTTTACAGATATCTCTAAAATCATATGACAAAGATTTTAGACTAAATGATGAATTAAATGCAAGTCTAGCCTATGTGATGAATTAACTTCACAACCAGTCTACATAGTTCAGAACTTCCACCTCCATACCCTCCATAATATGACTACAAGACATGGTTTTTTATAACATAGACTTACAAAACATGAGAAGTGTTGAAATTGTACCATGTTACAAAATCCTAGAAGAGTTGGGAACATGAGGTTTTCATTCAATTTTGTGATATCTGAAGTTTGGTGAGTTTTTCTACAAAATTAGCACAATTAGTAAAATTTACCCTAGAAAAACATTTCCCAAAATTTCCCTTTTTTCTGTCCAAAATGCAACGAAATTTGTCGGAAAAATAAAAATAAAAATAAAAATTGCTGGTTGAGAACCATCATATCACTCATCCATTTATGAGTAGGCCAAGCTTTTGGGAATGGTCTATAAGAAGGACCGTCCGGTTCTAGAAAAGAACTTAGAAAGATTTACATGGGTCTTCTTTTTTTTTTTTAAAGGGTTTTTGTTTTGGATGGTATGTGGACAGGAAACAATTTTTCATTGTGTTCCTGTCCAATAGCTAACCACAGCAGTTACCTATGTACCAATCATCCACATGCATCAACCTACCCTAGTAACAAGCAACTAAGTGCCTTACCCACTTACCTACCTACCTTCCTACATACATACATAATAACCACTTATATTCCCTACCTAATTAACTTTGGTAGTTTAGTACTCGCAACAGAGTTAGTTAACTAGGTAGGGGAAGGGGGAAGTAGGATGGGTTAAGGGATTAGTTACCAAGTTATGAAACTTTGATAATCCAGTTGCCACCCCCATTCACAACTGAGTTCTAAGTTCTAACAATGGATTGTGCTTCGGTGGGTGGGAAATATTTTTTTGTTTGTTCTCAATGTGTTCCCATCAAGTTCCCAAGATTTCCCAACAGCATCACATGCTTTGGCCAAACTTGAACTTCCATATATACATAAATTACAAAAGAGGGAGGGAAGGGAAGGGAAGGGAAGGGGCGGACCGTGGGGAAAGGGAAGCACAAAGGTGCTTCTATTGGGGAGTGCTCAATGTTTAGGGAAGATTTGTGCTGGGTTCCAAAACTGTTGGTCACCATTTTTGGCCAAGGCTAATGGCAGGGGCAGAATTTTGAGGACCTCTATCTTTGAAGGAAGGTCGTTTGTTTTGTTTTGTAGTTATGAGATCCACCGAACCAGGATGCTTCAGATTGTGTTCTTCTTTGGAAAGCTCTCCATGAGGAGGGGTGGATGGGGTTGGTTCCGTGGAGTTTGGACTTGTGGTGCAAAAGTTCTTGAATATTGAATGATTTCTTCACTGAAAATTAAATCAAACCGGAGCTGAAAATTTTGGAGGAATTGGAACGTACCTTTGGTGTTGTTGGAAAGATCTTGATGGGCAGGATTTAATGGAATTTATTTGGTAAGATTTGGATTCAGAATGTGGGAGATAAGCTAAATCAACGTCCAAGCCAGGGTGATTCAATTCTTGTGGAGTGCCTTAAACCCTAAACCCTAAAATCATCCATGCACAAACAAAAGAAACCCTCTTGAGATACACCACTTTACTACGTTTCTCGGTTTTAGGGTTTGTTCGCAGAACCCTAAACCTTAGCGAGGAGCATTTGCAGAGGAAGGGATTCCTCTCCGTTGTCGTCGTTCTCGAGAATTATGGTTCGCGGAAAATGAAACCCAAGAAGAAGCCTGATTCGCTTTCACTCTTGTGGTTATGGCAATGGGAGAATTAACACCTACTGTGCGCCGGTTGGGTTTTCCTCTCTTGGGTGAGTTTCAGATCCCTAAAAAATAATTCTCTTTTCTTCTTCTTCTTCTTCTTTGTTTTTGCTAAAGCATTTTGCGTACCTGATTGCTTGAAAGCTTATTCTTCTGCAAGCATGACTTTTGTGCTAAAAGAATAGATAGGAATATAGATATTGATTTCTGTGGGTACTACTTAACATTTTGTGTTAATTCTTGAAAACCTTGTTAGTCCTGGGATGCAATCTTCTACCATGCTTTAGTAGTAGGGTTTATGGTTAGTCTTCCAAGGCATGAAGAAGCTTTGAGATATTAGGGTTTTTCTTCTTGTTGCCATCCTTGGATCTGAACTGAGCGTGGTAGAGAATTTTGTAGCCAGTGTCAATGAATCAAGGCCTCTGAGACAATGTTGGACATTGTTATCAATTGCATGTGACAGGTTCTGGTCAGTGCCACAGGGCTCTAGCTGCTTTAGGAGGAGATCTTCCGGCTACCACCACCGCCACCTCAACCGCCACAACATCTTTGGTAGGAGATCTCCAGACAGCCACCACAAGTCTATCTCAGGGTAAGCAGATATCTAGTGTTTGTTTGGAGGTTGCACATCTTGTCAATGCACTGGTCTCAATCTGAACCTGGGACAAATTGATCTCAAGAGCATACATTTCCATTGCTTTTAGATGTGGTTAATGCAACCACATGGCTAGAACACCTCACATTAGAAGGAAGTTTTTCCTATTGTCACCACTGCTCCCTCTTTTGTAACCTTTCTGAGAGTATGTGTGAATGTGTAGATGAAGACCATTCAGTATTCAAGGTATTTCTTGTATACAGACCAATATAGTCCATGATGTGCAGAAAGGGACTGCATTGTGAGATTGTATATATCTTTCACAGTTTTCCTGTGGTCTGTGGCAGGTCAGAAGAGGGTTATAGAGAAACTCTGGCAGGAGTTTTTCTTGGATCCTTCACAGTGGTGGGATCACAGATCAGAAAAGGTAAATGGAAAGTATGTTGTTGCAATCCTCTTGTTGATGTAGAATGTGGGTATAGCTTTCTTGGCATTCATGATAGATATCCTGCTCTTTACCAAGAAGACTGATGAATAAATAAATGGCTGCTTGACTTGGATGTGGGGTTCTAACATAGGGAAATGCAAGATACCCTGATTTCAAACATAAGAAGACTCAGGAGGCGCTTTGGCTCAACAACAAACTCAATCCCCCATGGGTGGAAGCAGAGCTTGCAGCAATGCCACCGGGAACTGTACAAGCCAACATCTTCCAGTGGAACATAAAGCTTAAGAGATATGCAAAGGCTGGGCAATTTGCAAAGACAATGGAACTGTATCAACAGATGCAGCAAGAGGGCATGACCTCTGATAATTTCACATTTGTTCGAGTGCTCAATGCATGTGCAAGTTTACAAGCACTTGAAGAGGGCAGACGAATCCATAAGCAAATCGTACAAAACAACTGTGAGTCAAACATCTATGTGGGCAGTAGCCTTGTGGACATGTATGCTAAATGTGGGAGCATTGAGGATGCTTGGACAGTGTTCAGCAGGATGGCAGTGCGCAATGTTGTTGCTTGGAATGCTATGATTCAGGGACATGTGAAATGTGGGCAAGGGAAGAAGGCATTGGAACTGTATGGACAAATGCAACAGCAAGGGGTTCAGCCAGATCCTGTCACCTTTGTGGGGTTGCTGAATGCATGTGCTAGTTCAGGAGCACTTGAAGATGGTCAGTGTCTTCATGGAGATGTAATTCAAAGTGGTTGTGAGTCTGTTGTTTATGTGGCTAATAGCCTCATTGACATGTATGCCAAATGTGGGAGCATTGAGGATGCCTGTAAAGTGTTTCACAATATGCCCGCACATGATTTGGTTTCTTGGAATGTTATGATTCTTGGACATGTTAAATGTGGGCAAGGGCAAAAGGCATTGGACCTATTTCAACAGATGCAACATGAGGGGCTGCAGCCAGACACTGCTAGTTTTGTTGGGCTACTTAACGCTTGTGCAAGTTTACGAGCACTTGAAGAGGGCAGACGCATTCATACGTATATCATGCAAACCAACTGTGAATCAAATATCTATGTTAGTAGTAGCCTTGTGGACATGTATGGCAAATGTGGGAGCATTGAGGATGCTTGGAGAGTGTTCAACAGGATGCCAACACGCAATGTAGTTGCCTGGAATGCCATGATTCATGGACATGTGAAATGTGGGCAAGGTCAGAAGGCATTGGAACTATCTCAACAAATGCAACGGGAAGGAGTGGAGCAAGATCCTGTCACCTTTGTGGGGGTGCTGAATGCCTGTGCTAGTTTAGGGGCAATTGGTGAAGGCAGGCGTATTCATGAACAGATTGTTCGAAGTGGTTATGAGTCAAATGGTTTTGTGTGTAACAGCCTCATCGACATGTATGCTAAATGTGGGAGCATTGAGGATGCTTGGAAAGTGTTCAACAAGATGCTTACACGTGATGTGGTCTCTTGGAGTGCCATGATTGGGGGCCATGTGAAATGCGGGCAAGGCCACAGGGCATTGGAACTATCTCAACAAATGCAACGTGAAGGGGTTCAACCAGACCCTGTCACCTTTGTGGGGATGCTCAATGCATGTGCTAGTGTAGCAGCACTTGAAGAAGGCAGGCATATTCATGAGCAGATCATTCAACATGGTTGTGAGTTTGATATCTTTGTGGGTACCAGCCTCGTTGACATGTATGGGAAATGTGGGAGTGTAGAGGATGCAAGGAGAGTGTTTGACAACATGCCCACACGAAATGTTGTCTCTTGGAATGCCATGCTGGGAGGATATTCCCTGCATGGGCATGGTAAGCAAGCTCTTGAACTTTTTGAACAGATGTGTCAAGAAGGTGTTGAGATGGATAGGATTACTTTTGTTCTTCTCCTGTCAGCCTGTAGTCATGCAGGGCTTGTGAATGAAGGTCTGTGCTATTTTGAATCCATGGGTTCAGTTTACAGTATTCCTGCAACATTGGAGCACTATGCATCCATGGTTGATCTCCTTGGTCGTTCTGACCGTCTGCATGAGGCAGAGGATCTGGTTAAGATGATGTCTTGGGATCCAGATGCTGCAGTGTGGATGGCCTTGCTTGGTGCTTGCAGAGTTCACAGTAATGTGGAGATGGGAGAATACATTGCTAAACAACTTGTTGAATTGGACCCTGGGAATGCTGCTGGCTATGTGCTGCTATCAAACATATACACTGCTGCTGGCAAGTGGGATCAAAGTGCAGCTGTTCTGCAACTGAAGTTGGATAGGGGTGTGAAGAAACAGGCAGCCCACACATGGATTGAGGTGAATAATCAGGTGCATAGATTTGTAGTAGATGACCAAGACCATCCTCAATTGGCTGAAATCCATGCAGAACTCAAGAGACTGTCCCAACAGATGAATGACATTGGGTATGTGCCAGATACCAAGTTTGTGCTACATGACATAGAGGAAGAAGAAAAGGTGTTACATTTGTGTCACCACAGTGAGAAGCTAGCTATTGGTTTTGGACTCATCAGCACACCTCCAGGTACTCCACTCCGCATTTTCAAGAATCTGCGAGTGTGTGGTGACTGTCACACTGCCATCAAGTTGATCACAAAGCTGGTCGGGAGACGAATCATAGTTAGGGATGCCAAACGCTACCATCACTTTGAGAATGGTGAATGTTCTTGTGGGGATTATTGGTGATATCAGAGTTCCTTATTCTTAGTGGATTAATTTCTTTTGTAAACGCCCTGACAAGGGTACACTGTACATGTGAAAGTGAAACTTAGGTTTGATATAAAGGTGATCCTCTATTAAGCACATCACTCACATGTGGCTTATGGATGACAATATAGGATAATAGGGTACAATCATACAATCTACAATCTTTGAATTCTCCAAGGTTGGGCTGCCTGTTATGTGATTGAAGTTTTGTCTCAAGTGCTAAGTAGCATCACGACTGAGTCTTCCCATTGCTTCTGGAAAAGTTGACAGAAACTGCAGGAAGCAGATGTTTGTATGATGGTTTGTGCAGAATCTTAGGTGGCTTATTATTTCCATATCTATGGCCACCATTAGGTGCTGATGAAGTTGGCATATTCTTTGATTTCTTTCAACTTGCAAACGAGATATTACATCAAGCATGTTGTCCTTTTAGCATTGATTTACTTTCTAAACATCATCCCAAGACTGTGGAAAGTCTTTTTAGCATCCAAAAATATATAGCCATTTACATTTTAGCAAGGAATTTGATTGCTATTATGTGGCATCATTATGGAACCTTGTATCACACATTGAATATATCCTACCAAAAAAATATAATTAAGAGATTAATCTGAACCTCCTCAACTTCAAATCTATGGAGGGTCTCAAAAGAATATAACTCTTGTCATAAACTTTTGGCTCAAACTTGGCATCTAGAGTACTATGTTATTTGCATATGATGGATAGGCATGTTCTGTAGAAGTGCAGCATCTGGATGTGAAGTTGTAGATCCACTAATGGAAGTTTAAATCTGCCGTAAAGGGCAGAGCTGTTATATGATGAGCTGCTTGTTTATCCCTAATCTACAAATACTTGAAATTAGGAGCTGTTCTGTGAAATGACAAAAGCTTAAAAATGATGAAATTAAATATTCAACCAAACATTGCTATTAATCAGAACTTTCATACAACCTTTTGGATCTACCAAGTCAATCTTTAGTATGTAGAGTTGAAAAATCAAACAATAGCAACAAAAGTGGAGGAGTTTTATCAAACATCCAATCTTGAAAGATTTTAGGAGTTATAGTACTGCTCCTGAAGAGCCATTAAGAATCTAGCTATGAGCAAAAAGCACATGCACCTTTTTGAGCTTTGACACCCCAAGATCGTTGACCACAGGTAGCATAGCTTTGTAAAAAGAACTCCTTGACTTAGAAACAACTGAGAGAAGTAGAAATCTCAGTTGAGTGGAAGTTGAAAAATGGTACAAAGAAATGAAAGACATGGAGCACACTTTCCACCTCTAAAATTATGAGCCTTCATAAAAGAAATATGAAGGATTTCTGACTATGCAAGACTTGAAACCTCTTTCAAACCTATTGTATGGTTAAGCTCAGAGAAAACTGAAGAAACATGGAGCTTTTTACATACAAAAATATTACTTTGATTATCCATGTAAGTTATTACAAACATGGACATTTGAGAACTCGAGGTGCTCAAAATCACCTGAAGAAGATTTGAGAAGAGGAATGAGACATGGAGAGACAATGGCTCCTCATTTGAACAAACACAAGAACTTTTGCTTCCATTTGCTTTCTGTAGACTTTGAAAACTGGTCATATAACACCCACAAAGCATGTGTTGTCCAATTCATATATTTCAAACCCAACCTAAAAAAATGTTAATTTACTACTAAAAAATTGTTGCCCACCTCCATTTGAACAAATTTACCCAAAACACCATTCCTACATGTGACCTTTGGCTATGACTATGACTTCAAACCTGGCTTCTCTGCAAGACCTGTCTTTCAGAAGCAACTCCTGGACCTCATTCAGTGGCGCCAGGGACTCAGAAAAATAAACACACTGCCAGGCTGCAAGCCCAAAATGTGTTGGTGTTAGTAAAACAGTGGTTGGTTCCACTTCACTTCATCAGCTTAATATATAGGATTCTTTGAGCTTCATCAGCTTCATGCAATTGGAGAACCTGCCACTCAACATCTGCCTTACCCTCAATGCTATAACCTGCAACCTCAAGATCTGGATCACTACTACCTCGAGAGTCTGGAATCTCCATACTAGTGTTGATCAATAGTGTTGCTTTCCTGTCCCTCCCATGCTTTTTGCCACTTCCTTTTACTGTAACATTTCTCTCCTTTTGGTTCCATTCCCTTCAGACCTACATTGCAATTCTCTGGATGGTTTCCTTCCTCTACAAAATTGGCTTGCACAAAGGCAAGTGAATGCTGGGATTGGGTGGTCCACATCTTCAAAATCAATGTTGTAGTCCTGAAAATAGACAATATATATTTAGTATTTGCACTCCTTTGTTGCAACTTGAAGCCAAAAAAACATGTTCTTTTGAGTTTAGAACAATATGTTCATTGCTTTCATCAAGAACTACAGTCAACTGGAAGAAATTTAGGGGAAAAAAAGCACCCAAGTTAGCTCCTCCATTGCTTTCACTACCCGATTTGTGAAGAAAGCAACCTGCAACATACCAAGAGGAATCTTCAATGGATTAGCCATCCTAAAAGATATGCTTAGCTTTTACGTGGTCAACTATCATGACAAAAGAAAGACACAACATTTGCCAACCAACCTCAATCTAGGTCTCTTCACCCTTGAGAGAAATATTGTCTCATTTTGAATGTAACATCCCATGCAATCAATCCAAGGTGACTGAGTCCTTGTCACTAGGTCATTTGCCTAATCTTAAACTTCCTTCAGTTAGTTTGAATTAAGACAAACTATGTTGTAGCCACCAAGTTGTCAACTCAATGCCTAAAAGGACTTGATGAAGCTCAATTGGCCTTGGTATAAGTGACCTATCAAAATCTTGACACTAGGCAACTTGTAACAAGTTAGAATATTCTCTATATGAAAGGAATGACCTCCTCTGCCCAAGTGTTGTAATTGCAACATACTTCCAAAACCTCCAATTCAACAATTGCCAGATTCCAAGACTGTTCATCAACTCCATCAATTCCTATCATGCAATGAAACATGATATGTATTCTAAAACTGAACCTACACTAATCGAGACTTCAAGTTTTAGTAACAGAAATATAGAGGAAAGAAAAAAATCAACATAAAAGTAAGGAAAAATTAGCATTCAAATGGCCCCCATGTAAAATTAACAACTTCCACAATTTAATATTGGAGTCAAAAGTTATTTTACTGTCCAACTCAAAACACATCCCCCTAAAACCTTCTACCTTTACACAAGCTAATTGGCAAATGAAAAGCCATGTTAAAAACTTACATAAAAGAAAAACTGGAGAGAGAGAGAGGGCAAGGATTAAGTTAGTACAATGCAAACACTTCATTTGCCAAGCAAACATAATTAGTTGTTGTGCACGTGTATGGTAGGAAGACCTTTAGTTTGGCCCACCTCATTGTGATTGGGTGGACCTTAACACCTAAGAGCCTAAGCCTGTTTTACAACCATTTAACCTCTATTGAAAGCCTTAGTTAAAAATCTGGTCCAATCCATTCATCTATGAATGGGATTACAAATCCAGCCATTAGATTCAAAGTGTAAGCACTCAAAAATCTTTCATAAAAATTTCAGCCAAAATCAAGAAGGGATGATGCAATATCAAAGTTAGATTGAGCTCATATAGGACCAGGCAGGTGATGGCCAACATTGGATCTGAAGCTTCACTGACCAAAAGAAGACTTTTAACATGACAGTAATGACCAGTATTTTTTCTTTTGGCAAAACTCCACCACTTGACAACAAAAAAAAAGCAGTGCAAATCCTACAAAGGGTTCTTTGGGAGAAAATGGCCCAAAGTAGCCATATTTCAAGGAAAAAAAAGTTGAAACTGTCAGAATACAGTGGGGATCCAAAACATTTCTACTTTACTCCTTGACCTCTAGTGAAATTTGGCTGAGTCCTCTTATGGATCACCAGTCCACCTATTTCAAAAATTTGAAAAACAAAACCCTGCTAATAACACTAATAAATGAATTTTAATATGGCACTGACAATGACCAAGTTAGGTACTTATTCAAAGAGAAGTCAAGCCAGAATCTACTTCTTCAAATAAGAATGAAACCTTGCAGTTTTTGGAATGTGAACGTTAATGCAAGGATCATTTAAAATGGATAGAGGAACTCCAATGCTGGAACTCCTGTTCAGCTCATAAATGAGTTTCCAGAGTTAGCTCCAGAGTTAGCACCTGCTACCCACCTATAATTCTCACCACCCTCATTGGTACAATCTTGGGTAGTTGCAAGCAGCTGGGTTCACCAGAGGCCCAAGTCAAGCACTTATTTGATCAAATCCTCAACCAAATCCTATCAAAATTTTTGGTCCATAGACCATCTGAAAGCTCTCAGAAAGCACCATGCAATCCCGAAAAACAAAATTGAAAAAATCTAAATTTTAATCACCTAAATCCGTTTGAAAGTCCAAAAAATGCCATCTCTGGCTCATCAGGCATTTAGGGGCTAAAATTCTAGGGTCAGAAGTTCCCAGTTTTCTGTGTGAATGGAGGCTCCTAACACTAGAGAGTTACTACCTCCATTTTGAAGGTGATCGTGTTCTCACTGTCAAAACCAGAGCAGAGTGGTAGACCCAATACTCTGTAAATGCTGACCCTAACCATCCACACATTTTCCAAGGATAGTTGACCCAATGGACCTTACCATAGCTAGTTTTGGTTATAGTCTTGGATGGCCTAGTGAATTGAACTCACAACTCCTTGCAAGGCAGCCATAAGTTCCAACCATTTGGCATCTTGGCATGATGCTAACAAAGCTGGAACAATTGATGAGGATTCACCATCAACCTAAACCATCATCAAGATGCCTCCTAGTGAGCAACTAGCACATTTCCTTATTAAAAGAGAGCATATCAACAGAAAAACTGAATGCAAATGATCTGTTAACAGATTTTGCCCTAACAACACTCATTAACTAATAAGATGTGGCGCAGCATTTTCAAGCAAATTTTTGCCACTTGGCAACCAGAAAAAAATCTAGTATGACTGACATAAAGGTTATTTGTGAAAAAAATGCATCAGATTTTGAGGGGAAATTTTCTGAAGTCAACATGTTTAGACAATAGGTTCCAGAGGCTAACAGGATTTTTTAAAAATTCTTTTCCTCTTTGACCCATAGCTAAATTTGGTTAATGTCTTGTCAATGTTGATGATCACCAATGTGGCTACATCACAAAATTGGGGTAAAAAATAAAAACCCTGGTGTGGCATATCCACAACATTGATATCAAAGCTTCACAAACAGCCCTTTGGATTAAAGACACATTTATCTTCGCAGGTGCTGAAAATGTCTCAATACTGTGAATTTCAGTAAAACTGAAAAGAAGTAACAGATGAGCCCAATCTAGTAATGCAATGGATATTTCACATCTGACCAAAAACCAGCAAGTATCAGCAAGCATGAAAAAGAGGAAATCTCACCTACAGAAAAGAGAACACTAGAGCACAAGATAGAAATTACGGAGTGGTTCGAATGACAGCAACAGTCATATGCATGGTCAGTACCTCCAACAGCAACATGTATGACATTAAGCAGATACCATAACATCCCCACTGACTTCATCAGATCCCAGTAATGGGTGCAGCAGGTTCATGTCAAAAACTAACCAATTTATTCAATTCTGTCACAAGACTGGCATTGAAGGACCAGTCATGATGTTAGCTAGCTCAAAAAAAAGAAGACCAAAAACACCCCCAGAACAACACGGACATAGAAAGAGAAAAAGGCCAGAAAAGAAAAACCACACCAAAAATTCAAGAAGGAAAGAAAACGAAGGAGACTTGAAGAGGACTGTGAGATGAGAACTTAGGAGGATAAAGTGGGTTTAAACAAGCTACCCCCTCTTAGGAATGAGAAATATGTCAAATGATCATTTTGAAGATCCCAAAGGCAGAAACTGCAAACAGAAATCATTCTGTAGATCTCATTCTTTAAGAACCCAACTTTTCTCAGCATGGACATCAGCTTCTTGTAACTTAGCAAGCCACAAGACACCAGGGTTTCATTCCTGCCACATTAAATCTCCAACTTATCTCATGCTAGGTGGGAGTTGGGTCTTTTGACTCCATGGTAGATGTTAGGTTGATCCATAGGTCAATTTACAACCTATTGCAATTGCAAAAGGGTACTGATAAAATGTATAAGTGGTGACTTAATTCTTCATGCAAAATGATCAAGATTTAAGAGAGAGAAATGCAATCAATCCGTATAATAGGGATGCATTGAAATGTAATTGTACTTATTGAAAGACTATCAGATTGAAAAGACAAAGAAGGGGGTCATACATGGTAGTAGTGATGATCAGGGCTCTCAATCTCCACTGGCATGTCAATCATATTAGCATCGTGACATCTGGCAAATCAACAACGATTTTGAATGTCAAGCCAATATCCTAACATTCATGGACAACTTGTGAAAAGGGTGGTGCATACAACTTATGGATGGTAAACTTATGGTACTACTAGCAGTGGCTGTAGGTCGATGTCTTGCATTAGATGATGAGCCAAGTTTCTGCCACACAGCCAGCAGTACACACTAGACTCAACCATGATGCCAACTAGTCTAACAAAACAAATTAGGGAAGGAACAAGAATGAATCAAGAAGAAAGAGTACCATAAAAAAGACAAACCAAAAAAGGACCAAGCAAGAAAATCAAGAGAGAAACAATATGGAGAACTTTAAGGGCATCACCTTTTGATGACAGAGTGGACACTCAACACCACAATTCAGAAGTCATTGAGATGATCTAGTTTGAAGAAACCAGAGGTAGAAACGCCAATCAGAACTTCACTTGTTAAGCTAACTTTGGGTTATAAAATGACTATAAGGACAAAGATTTACCCAGGAATAATTACCTTGAAACAACAAAACTAGCAGAGATGTTATCCTGTGCTCAAAATGTAGGCTCCATGTACTGAGAACAACATGCTTCATAGTTGGCCATCATCCAGCCTTTCAACCCAAGATATCTTTCATAAGAATAGAAAAATCTCCAGTCTCATGATGAAGAAAAAACCCACACCAAGGTTAACACTTCTTCAAGAAGCCACAGGAAGCTCCAAACTAGGAAAGACAAAAACAAACAAAAAACCAAAAACCTGTGGTATGAACAAAAGTGCCAGTCTCACACTTGTTCAGGGACCATCAACAGTAGTATGAATGATAGTGACTTAACTACCACAACTTCCCCACTGATCTCATCAGCTCCCTACAGTGGGTAAAGGCCAGGGAAAGACACGAAACCTACAAAACCAAGTTCCTGCTGCAAATTTGGAAGCAATGGGAAGACTCAGCCATACTACTGGCTAGCAACAGACCAACAGAAAAGGAAAAGCAGAATTTTAAAGGAAAGGACAGCATGGAACAAACAAAGAACAAGTGGGCTTACAAGAAGGTCCTCACTTCTGTAAACAATGAGTTTGTACAAACACTTGGTTTGACTCCAAACAAAATCATTCTGAAAACTCCAAAAGCTGAAATTCCAAAGAGGAATTTTTCTTTGTTAAGCAACCCTGTAGCTCTCTTAATAAGACTTACCATCTGAAAGACAAAAAACTTCTTACAACTATAAAGCCTCAAGAACCTACAAATTGACTATTGATAACCCCCAGCTTCACAATAATTGAGATACTGGAATGAACACGAGGCATTCTAATCATTTCAATACCTGCACATCTGAGAGGGCTTGTCAAAAATGTCACAGGATAAACCTTGAGGACTTTGTCTCACAGCAAGATCCAATAAATTACAAGAGAAGCCTTTAGATGTACAGTTCAACTCACAAAATGCTTTTGGGTATATGCCACCACCAAAAGAGTCTTGGTTTAGGTACATGAAATCCTCGAAGTCTGAAAAATGAGGAACAAAAAGATCATCCACAAACCTATGAACATGGACAATCTATGAAGCACAACAGGACAAGTATTACTCCTCAAAAGACACTTAATGAAATCAAACTCATAGGTAAAGAGATAGAAATTTGCCAAATAGACTGCACAATTAGTACCCATGCGGAGACCAATGCATTGTCTATAAGCACAATGACCAAAACAAATAAATAGATTGTCTAACAAGAAATCCAACCAAGAGATCAAATCTGAAGCCTCTGCAAGTTTAAAGCTATGAAGATTTTCAAACAAATTGATCTCTGCTTTATTTTTCAGCCACAAAAATATGAAGTTCAAAGCTGTTTTTTGAACCAACAAAAACTTAAAACAATGAAGCTTAAACATCTGATGAAAAAATTTATTTATCAGAACTCTCATCCAAGATTTTAGATCCATTAGGTCAATTTTAGTGTATAGAGTTAAGAAATCAAAATACTGCAACATGAGTGGGGAAGCTTTATCACCTTCCAATCTCGAAAGATTAAGTTTAATTATTACCTCCACCACTCCTGTAGAGCTATTGAGAATCCAACTACTAACACAAGGAACTTCTGCCTTTTTGAGTTTAGACACCCAAAGGTCATTGACCACAGGAAACATAGCTTTGAAGAAAGAACTCAGCCACTTAGAAACTTCAATAAAGAGATGTGGAGCTGGCTGCACAAATAAATCTAGGTTTAAACCAATTTTTATGAAACTTCCAAACAGCACAAAAAAACAGGAGACAAAGGCCACACTTTACACCATTAAAATTATGAGCCTTTCAACCCAAGATGCATAATTTAACATTGTGGATTGGTCTAATGTACCCAGCCTAGCTTGGCCCATACAATCATGAATATCCTGAACCCAAAACAGGATAATGAAGCATGCCCTTTTGTCTTGGTCTGCAATCTCATGGCCCCTATTCAACTAACCTATTTTTATGCCAACTTTGTCACAACAGCCATGAGTGCATTTCCTAAAGAAATTTGCTCATCAGTACAAAGAATAAGATTAAAATGAATTTCTGGCCAGATCCATATTCATCATACTGGCCATTCTTTTCAGGTGAAGATGCTAGGCTGCCTAGAGCAAGAAAAAGAAAAGAAAAAGAGATCAAGAAAAAAAACCAGCATAGAAAGGGAAGAAGACCATTAAAGAAAAGCACCCAAATAAAATTTAAAAGGAAAGAAAATAGAGATAAGAAAGGAGGAGTATGAGACAAGAACTTATTAGAAAACTAGGTGAATTGTTTTAGACTTCTGTATGGTGAAGGAAAAGGATTTGAATAGAGGATGAAGATTTCCTACCGATGATTCAAAAATCGAGCAACATTGCCAAAATAGGTTGCATCCAAGCAAAGTGCCTCTTCATCTTTCAAGTTTGCTTCTGAACCCCAATCCCCATCTAATAGCACAGGATAGGTGTGGACTCCATTTCCCTTCTTTTGTAGAGCAAGATTCCGCTCATACATCTCATTATTTGTGAGGATTTCACCCACATACTCAAAAACAAAAGCACCAGCTGGGAGGTCTTCAAGTGTCCGGATGCCCCATCCCTTCCCTTCTGATGTCCAAAACACCTGTAACCATAAGAAATTCTCTGATTGACCAAATCATCTTCAGCTCAAGGCAAGAAAGAAAAGTCTACCACACTGACATTCATATAAAAAAAAACCAACCCATTTTCAATCCAGTGGTACAATTCATTTCTAGGCCAATAGAATAAGCTTGTGAGCATCCTGATATTGCTGTACTAACAAGGTCCTTAAAAAATTCATAAATAACACTTGCAAATGCTGCACTAAGTTCATCTGCCATTTAAGAGAAGACCATTATTGCATTTACATGATATCCCTCAGAAGCAAACTGAAGAGAACAAAGAAACTTCAATACAGTTGTGGGTGGTTGATAACAAGAGTTCTCTTACCTCTAGATGGTGACTGATACCCCGTTGTACAACACGGTTACCACAAAATTTGCTGCATCCACACTTGATCCAACATTCTTTGATGAAGTCCCGCACAGGATGGCCTTTGCACTTGCTGGGATTGTCTTCATTCTTGTGTCGCTCTTCTGGGCAGTGATAGCCAGATTCGCAGAAATGTCTCCTATATGATGTTCCAGCCTGCAATGGAATACATAAGATGATCACCAAAAGGATTAAAGGTTTAGGGCTTAAGGGTTTTATGCTTCCAGGCTTCATTCCAATTGCTCTTGGCAACTATCTCCATGCTGCTTACAGAGGTTGCAGCAATAGATGCTTGTGAAAAGCTAAAGAGTGTGTTTGCGTACCATGCATTAGATACTTCTTCTGCCAAGCAAATGTGTAACCCTACATGATCTTGACTACTTTGTATACCTTGGCAAGATAGCGATCAGCAAGGCAGCCATCATGGGTATAAGCGAATTCACCCCCTGTCTCCCGGGCGCAAGCACAAGGAAAGTCTGCTGTGAGGCAATTGTCCTTGCAGCTTGGACAACAATGGTCATCCCCAATTCGTGTTAGAGAGCTGTTTACATGGGCATCTTGATGTACCTCACTCTGAGAGATGTAAAAGAATGACGGTGGCAGTGACTTGCTATTTGATTCATTTACAACACGGATTGGATAGGCTTCATTTCCTCTAGACAAATCCAAAGAAATATCCAAGAATTGACCGTTTCCTTGATCCCATTGTTTTTGTTGCAACTCTTCAGCTGCACATTCACACAATGCAAAGAAAGAAGTAAATACCAATACATTGTCTTTAAGCACAAGACCAAGAGAAAGGAACAGATTGTCTATCAGAAACTCTAACCAAGAGATTAAGGAAATTTAGGAGTTTGAACATATCCACTGCTCTTGCAGAGTCATGAAGAATCCAATTACTAACAACATGGAACATGACCCTTTGTGAGGTTTCACACCAAAAGTTGATTAACCACAGGCAGTATAGCTTTGTAGAAAGAACTGAGCGACTTAGAAACATCAGGGAGAGAGAAGTCAAACTGACTACACAAATAAACCTCAGTTTAATCAGGTTTTAATGGAACTTCCAAATGGCACAAAGAAAGAGGGAATAGGTCACACTTTTCACCACTAAAATTACAGGCCTTACTAAAAGTATGATGAAGTTTAAGGATTATTGACTCTCCATGATTTGAAACCTCACATGTAGAAATTAATGTGCAGAACCTGTAGTGACAAACTGATTTGGTCTCATTGGGTTATCTGAATGCTGCAGTACAGTATAAGCATGATCCCTGAAAAGACCCAAATCCCTTGACTGCAGCAATGACCATAGGAGTCCATATAATTACTGCCACTTTCAAAGTTTGGTACCATTTTTAATCCATGACTATAAAAGCATAAATAGGTTGTCATAAAGTACTCTGAGAATTTTCTTATTGTATTTGGAAGGCACCTTATGTCATGAATATCCCTCCTAGAAAAGAGGAGGGATCTTACACCTACTCAAGAGTGGGAGGGATCCTACACCTCATAAGTAGGCATAAGATCCCTCCCACTCTGAAGGAGCAGGTGTGATAACCTTTCCCCTCCTATGCCTCATGATCTATGTCTGTTTAGGCTCATAATAACATTTGCCTCATGCTTCATGATGGATACAGCCCATGGGTGGGGGATATTCACAAACTGCAGGGCTGGACTCAGCTACCACCTCATCCTAGGCCACCTCATCTTTGGGAATGCCCCCACCTCAGGGCTTTACCCACCCCCTGCACATAAATGTGTACATAAGAATTGATAATGTGCACATTTCAAGTTTTGATAACATCAGCATAGATGACTCATTCCACCATAACTCTCATTTGTTGCATGTAAGGATGTATCGTCACCTGTGGCATGTAGCTCAGTCACCACTGTTTCCACTTGCCTCTTCACCAGCTTCTCTTTCTGGGTATGTGGCTGCATCACTGTTGGTCCATGTTCCCTCTTCACCAGCTTTTCTTTTCGGGCGCGCAGGTCAGCCACCATTGATTCCAGTTGCCTCTTCACTGGCTTCTCTTTCTTGAGAGTGGTTGAGCTTCCGAGCTGTTTTTCAGGGCAGCTGACATCAGAGGCCACCAACTTTCTGAACACCTTGCCTGCAGAAACTCCTGATTGCTTAGGAGGAGCCTCCCCAATAGCAGCCAGTGATAGAGATCCATGGGTCTGTGGTACACCCGGATGCTTTACTGAATTTTCCCCCAGTAAAGGTGGCTGGACACTTGACTCCAGATGTCCAAGCTTTTTGTCTAACTGAACATTTGAAGATGGACCTTCTTCCTCTCGGACATCTGATGCAGATGAAGTCACAATGTGTGCACGGGCCTGCTGTAACCACACCTCATAAAAGAATCTTGTTGGACATAAGGAGACACATAAAATTGCATAGGTCTTTGAATAACATGCAAACCAAAACTTGATGCTTTGAACACATTGCAACCAACACACAAATCAAGGAGCATACATCCTACCATCTTCTCTTGGCTCTCAAATACTTGATCTGCCAGAAGCTCATAGTTTCCATTCTCAAGAAGCTCCCACAGGTCATTACCATAAACCTGCACCAGCAGTGCACCATAAGGAGAGTCACCATCCAACAACACAAGGAGAAGAAAATCAATGCAGGCATTGATTATTATACTAGTCAGCAGTAACCTTGCCAGTGAAGGACCATGTTGATGGCTCCCATGTTATGAGTGAGAATGCTTGCCGAACAAGCTGATGCTAAAACCTTTTGTATACCATTAGTTATACAAAACCAACCAAATGCAACCAAGCCTATCTTCTTTGCCCTTATTGGGACCACTGCCTCCCTCCAAAAAGAACAAGAATACTAACAGGGAAAGCATGCTCCCACCAATTCTTCCTCAAAGGACAAAGAACCCCTTGCATTATATCACACAACTTTTGATTACTGGTTTACCAATGACCACACTACTATATCTAGGTCTGCTATTGTGGGTAACATTTAGCATGAACGGGTAAAATCCCCAATTGTTCCAACTAGTGAATTGAACCCAAACTGTGGGCAAAATGGTGATGATGTCTCCAAGCCACCTAATAGTCTTGATGCTTGACAATGCACCAGAGAAGACATACTGACATCACTGGAAATATCTTCAAATGGTCGAGATAGGAGACATTCCCAGAAAATTAGCAATATATACCATGAGAAGTAATACTAGGCCAGATGCACAGTGGCTGCAGGCCGGCAATCTGCTTATGCTTAGCATCTTCTCACAAAGACAATATAATTTCCAAGAGCAATCTTTGTATCAGGCCACAAGAAAGAAAGAAATGCTTGAGCCACAGATAGAAGAAATTTACTAACAAAAACAACAACAAATCAACTATCAAACTCCTCACACAAGAAAACCCTAAATGTTGTGATTGGAACATCATGTTTCTAGATAAGTCCAAGAACACAAGGAGGCCACTTGCACCACCTTTCACAATTGGGATAGACAATACAAAGAAGCTTGAAGATCAGATATTGAACAGGAAGATGAGTTATGTGCATGAATTGAACAATTCACACGGTTATCAGCTTGCCAGAGAAATCTATCTAATACAGCAGAAATGAAGCAAGTAAATCAAAACCGAGAACAAAGCAATAAACCTGTCAAAAAATAATGTGCGAAAGACTTACTGAAGGAAAAATCTCATGAGAATTGAGAAATCCGTAATTAAGAAGAGCCCCCCATTAAGAAAGCCAGAACAAGACTTAGTATTGAAAGGAAAAGAAAGAAAGAAGATTGATCCTTGTTGTGAAGAGGACTTGTAGTATCAAGACTTTTGTGAGGTTGAGAAGTGTGGAGTCAACAGAAAGAACCAATTCATGCTTGGTGGTCGATACTGGAATAGCACTTTGTTTGCACCTGGAGTTGGCAGTTTGCGAGCTTTGCAAAACCTCCGTGACTTATTTCTTTTATGCAACGTGCATTGTGTGTATTTTTGTTACTCTTCAAAGTGAAAGAGACCTCTAGAGAGACCTTGGATGGTGGAGTGTGCAAAACAACCAAATCAAACCCTTCTTTGTAACCTAATCCTAAACCCCCTTAGGTTGCAAAGAAAAACCTTGGGACGATGGATGGCGAGGAATGCTGAAAACATTTTACACTCATACCTTAGATAGTTTCTTAAGTGTGCGGGTGACCAAGGGTTTTGGAAGTCCGAGAGTGGCCATTGCATAGTGCGCGTTCTTTGTTCTCTCGTCGTCTTCGCCATCTTGTGTCGTAGTAGCAAGTCCGTCAGCACTCGCCATTTACAAGGGCAAAGGCTCAAAGGATACAAGAAGACAGAAAGCAACCGCATGAGGTGAAGACGAGGAAGAAGAGTCGAAGAAGAAGAAGTTGAGCCCAAAAAATTGCAGACATAAGTAAGCAACACACATACAAGAATCAAACAAAACTAGTGAAAGAATAATAATCACTATTGCTTTTGTTTCGCTGGTTCAACACAAGAAAACAACAACTCCAGAAGCCACATTCATAAAGGAAAGAGTTGGAAACACCGGCAGCTGCAAAGACAAGAATTCGGCAGTGCTACAACAGACCGCAAACAATCAGAAGACTCTCATCTCAAAAACCCATTCTTTCCGGAGAAGAAAGACAAACAACAACAACAAACAAAAACTTTCGCACCCAAGAACTCAAATTCCAACAACTGTCACATACTGCCAAAAAAAAAGACGCACACACACACACACAAACCCAGCAACAAACAAACAAGGAAAGCCCACCAAGAGAATACAAAAGTCCCAAACAAAAACACACCACCCAAAAAACAAAAACAAGGCAAATTAATTTCACTACAAACACAAGAAGAAGAAGAAGAACACCACAACCACCCCCACAACAGCAGCAACTCTCAAAACACTAATCCCTGAAAGAAAAAACAACCAAACAAAAGCACATCAATCAAGCAAGCAAGCAAGCAAAGAAGCAAACTTGGATCTGAGTTGGAGAAAGGAAACACCCTCCAAAACACAACAAAATGCTTCTTTATTCCAATCTTGTCTTGTTTCTTCCCTCTTGCACTTCAAAAGTTGCATCTTTGGAGGTCCATGGAATGCTTTACTTGTTTTTCTTTATTTCTTTGGATTAACTCTTTGAAGATTTAGGACTTTTCTTCATGTTTATAGGATCCTTTATATCTTGTTCACATTTCAATTTCATATACCTTAACTATATAAATGTGTGAAAGGAAAGATTACCCGTCTACATAGAAGTGTTCAAAATAAAAATTATTTTTGTGATAAGCCATTCAAAGAGACTCATCACCAACAAGATATAATAAGATTTTTTTTTCAAACCATTTACAAAAAATGTCTTAAAGCTTGTAAATGGAGTTGTAATTTAATGTGTAATTTGATATATAATTGTATAATTATTTAAGTAATTGTTTAAAGAGATAAATTGAGTGATATGATTTTGTAATTTGATCATAGTGCATTGACTTATGTGAAAATCATGTGCACCATGTGATTATATTTTTTCACAATTAATTGTGATATCACATAGAGGACTCTGTGATTATGTTTTTTTGTGATTAATTGTGAAATCATATAGGGCACCATGTGATTTCATAATTAATCGTGAGAATATATAATCACATGATGCACATGACTTTCACATAAATCAATGCATGACCAAATTATGGAATTTTATCATTCAATTTACCCTTTTAAACAATTATCTAAATAATTGTGTAATTACATCAAGTTACACATCAAGTCACATCATGATCAAAAAGATGTACAACACGAACGAATTTTGAACCGAAACTATGTATGATTACTACATAGTTATGAAATTTATGTTCTTGATTACAAAATTATTTTTTTGCCATTCTATTGTCTATGCAGACCTCACCATTCTCCTACCATGAACTAAACATAAACAACACGAAAACCATTCAAAACCAAAATTTTAATTCTAATAAACTTTGCATTCATACAATAACTTTATACAAATGAAGATGTTTCTCAAAGTCATAGACACTCATTTATATACTAACCAAAAGGAAACTAGTCAAAAAACTTCCTAAAATTTATCCATCACAAGGTTCCCTATGTGAATTCACATAAAATAATCAAAAAGAAACAAAATCACATGGTGTCACATGTGATTTCACAATTAATCACATGGTGCCTCATGTGATTCCACAAGTAATCACAAAGAAACAAAATCACATGGTGCTCCATGTGATTCCAGAATTAATCACAAAGAAACATAATCACATGGTGCCTCATGTGATTCCACAATTAATCATAAGAAAACATAATCACATGGTGCCCCATGTGATTCCACAATTAATCATAAATAAACATAACCACATGGTGCACATGACTTTCAATTAAATCAATGCACCATAACCAAATTATGAAATCTTATCACTCAACTTACCCCTTTAAACAATTATCTAAATATTTATGTAATTATATCAAGTTACACATCAAGATACATAGTCTTATAAAAACCCACTCCAAGTCTAAAGTTAGATTTAGTTAACCCTGATTTTTTTCAATCCAGGTCTTGGGATACATACCTACCTAACAAACTTGGGGCAGGTGTTATGGTTGGTTGGTCTTGTCCCATGTAAACATGTAACACTCAAATGGATCAATAGGATTAAAAATTATAAATAATAAAGTTTCAACCTATGGGTAAATATGAGAAATAAATAATAGATTTTATGAATTTTATGTTTGAAAATGTTTTAACTAGGGATTTAGGCTTTGATTATGACTCATTTAATTAATTCTTTTGGATTAAGTGTATTTGTAAATTAAAAACATGAAATTGATTAAAATTTTAAATTTAAATAATTTAATGATTCATTTAGAATAGGACGATAGTTTTAAAAAATAAGTATACAACATAATGTTATTGACTTTAAGTCGATGAATAATAATATTCAATATATGCAGATGAATGAGGTTGACAATTCATTCATTCCTTTCCACATAGATTTAAGGAATGAAATTCACTCTTATTTTTCATATTTTTATGTTGTTAAATTTTTATCAAGCCTTGTAATCAAAGGGTTTTTTCTCCAAATTTTTCAAATTATGAAGACCCCAAAAATATCTACCAATAAATGGTGACAATTTATGGGAAATGGTGTAATTTTTTCAAAAACCTTGCTACAATTGGCAACTTAGTTGTTGCCTAAGTGTAAATATGACAAATTTGATTTATATTTTTTTGACAAATGATGAAAAAAAACTTCAAAACAACATTAAAAATCATGTTTCTTTTGGTTTTCTTTTAAATGACTAAGTGGGAAAATTTCACCCAAAAAAAACATTGTTTGTAGTAGGATTTTGTACATAATGAACACAATAAACCAATGCGTTTCTATAATTGTGAAAGCATCTATAAGAGAATACATACACAAGTTTGATAAGTGACCCCATATGAAATGAAAATTTTAAGCACGTGTGATGAAGTCCCCTTTTGGATGTACCTTATATAAAGATCAAGCTTTAGATACTTAGGTGACCCTAGCTCAAAATAAAATAAAATTTATATTTATGATATATGTGTTATCTGAATGGTGTGTGTGTGAGACTTTAATTTGAATAATTTATTTATATATTAGTAAAAAACTAATTCAAATTAGCCTTCATATGCCCTTATGCCCAGACCCTTCTTAAGCTAAAGACTCACTTGGCTTGCTTTTTTAATTTTGGATTCAAATCTAAACTTGACCAAAAATTCAGAATTAACCAACAATGGTAGATTCAACAATCTTAAAAAGAAATCATGCTCAACAAAGATTTTGATCATTATTACAAATGTATTATCATCACTAGAATATTATGTCATATATTGTGATCAAGAAAAATACATAATTTGCCACCCCAAACCCTAAACATTAAGGCTTAAGTTCAATGGGTCATAAGATGATACCTAGTGCATTTGGCAGCAAGGTTCTTTTTTTTTGGAGAAGTGTAAGGCCTATGAGCATCTCCACCCTAAAACTGTAAACAACTCCTTTATGTTAAAATACAATAGTGTTTAATGATCACTGTACCAACCCACGAACGTCATAGAAGGCCCTTTAAACACTCAAAGACCATTTATATTTTTACATCTGGACGAGTAATAGTCACTGTCCAAATCCACAGTCGAAAAAGGATTTTAAAGGAGTTAAAATGACCACTGCAAGATTTCAAGTTGATTGGAAAGATAGCTTTAGCATGGAAAGACAAAATCAAGTGGCATAAGAGAGGATAAACCAGCTCACATTTTTGGTTCCTGGTTTTGGGGGAACCTAACACATAAGCTGCCCATCTATCTATGAAGGAAGGTAGTTTCTTTTGTTTTGTAATTATGAGATCCACCAAACCAGGATGCTTCAGATCGTGTTCCTGGTGTCTTTGGAAAGCTTTTGACAGAAAATCAGGTTTTGGAAGGAAAAATCAGCTCAGGACGTGGTAACACTTGGGCCAATGGCACAGGCCATACTAGTCCTTTTCTGGGATAGAAATAAGGTAAGAGCAGCCATAAGGTGTCATCCTTTTCCAAGATGGAAATAAGGTAAGAGCAGCTCCACCAGCCCTGCAAGGGAAAATTGGATGAAGAAAAATCAAAACATGATGGTTTGATTTGCCTTCCCAAAATGATTTTGGCCCAGCATTTTCCCAGAGGATGCTGAGGTTGGTATACAGCACTGCACAGCGTAGCACCTGCTGTTGACTCGGTTGGAAAAAAAAGTAAATAACTAAACGTGGATGTGAGAAATATTTTTGTAGGGTCACATACTGAGCAGTGATGAAGATGCTCTAAAATTGTGCCATCCTTTCTTGAGCTACAAATCCTACTGCATGTAAGGTGCCCTCCAATTATTACACTACAAAAGTTCTATACATTCTTTGCATGCTCATGTCTATACATAATGATGAAACCCTGGCAAAGTTCATTAAATATCCACAAATTCACCCTGTCTTCGCCCTGTCTTTGGGCCTCCTTTCACCTCCCACCCCTCTTTTAGTGGTTCCGAAAGTAAGGAAATTTTATTAAATCTCAGTATGAAATGCTGAAAGTCAGTACGAAATGCTGAATCCCAGCATTTAATGCACAAGGTTCGAAAGGAATTATAGGAGCTGGACAGGTAGTAGCAGTGAAAATCTATGTAGCAGCAGTGGAGGCGCTCATGAGAAAGGAAAGACAGGGTGAAACTCAGGGAACTTTGATGGTTTTCTGATTTCACCCCCTGCTGAATGCTAAGGTACATTTTTGCAGGTTTTTTTCAAATCTCACCTTGTGTATGACCAAACTCAGGGTAATCGTGCTGTCTTTTCCTGACTTTACGGCTATCTGTGATGTGTATAAATAATGGTCAATGAGGGATGTCAGGATGAATGGTGAGCAGAGAGGAGACGCTTTTTGGTTGTATTCTTGTCTTGCCAGCTAACCACGGTGGTTAGCTGTGTACCAGTGTTGGGCAGTTCTTGACTTTTATGAAGAACCTCCAATTCTTTAAAAGAATTTTAAATGATTTCAAATCTGGTTTTTTTTTTAAACGGAACCCCAGGTCAGGTTTTGGTTCAATTCTTGTCAAAATAATAATAATAATTCAGGTTCTGATTCTTGAAATCAAACCCCATTCCAGTTCTGAGTACCTTAGTCTGAAACTCATGATTAACCATGGGTTAACCTTGGCTACTCCACTTTTTTTTTTCACAAACAAAATTCTTGTCAAATTTCCAGTTCTAGAACAATGGAGTCCATATCGGTTCTGATTTGAGAACCAGGTCTGGATTTTAACCCGTTTTTGGTACTTAGAAATCACACCCAATTTTGAATAACTGAAACTGGAACCAAAACCAATGGTTCTAATACCTTTACCTTTATTTTTGTGAGGCCTCTTAGTGACCATATAAAGCCCAAAAGGTTAGATTTGAATTCAAAGACTCTGATTTACTGCAAGCATGGGATATTCGTACCATTTAAAAACAATTGAAATGGATATTGGGATTTTTACCATGGTTTCAACATGGGTGCTGGTTTACCCAAGGTTGGGTGAAACTACTCTTACTTACTTATGATATTTACCTACTTACATATTGGACAACCTAGTTAGTGTGAGAAGAAAATAAGAAAGTTTAAAAGATAACTTACCAAGGCCGAAGTTTGGTTCATTGAAATTTTGGTCATAATGAATTTGTGCACCTATGGTAGAACTGCCCATCATTGAACATCTATTTATCATTGAACACTTTTCAATATTTTCCTCATTCCTTAACCAAATGTGTCATTGAATGTTCAAATTGGAGGGATACAATTGTTCTTTGAGGATCAAAGGCAATGGAGCATTGCAGAAAACATAGCAAGAGGATGAGTGATAGTTTGATTCAACTTTTTGAAGACATAGCTCCAGACTCCTCTCTAGTTCCAGCCCCATATCTTCCTCATTGTTAGTCCATTTTGAGTGATTTAAAATCTGATGGGTGCACCAACTAAGGCTTCACAAAAACTTGTTGTATTCCACAGGCAAAGATGCAATGATCAAAGATTTTAAGCTCAAAATCTTAATCTGTTTTAAGTCACTCATCATCACAAAACCCATATCTTCACCATTTCTATATCGAATTGAGCAATTTTGATGATGTTGGAAGTGTTAGGTGGAGTGCTAGAAATGTTCTTTGAGCTTCAGAACCAGAGGAACAATGTGTGAGCATTCCAATTTCGTTGATTTTTTAAGTGTTTGCTCATCAGTCTATCTACCTTAGTGGTTGGTCACACAATCCACATTTTTCATGGCAATTTCTACAAAAAAAAAGTAAAATCTGAGGCAATAATTTCAACTAACACCAAATGGTATTTTCAATTTCTTTAACTTTTTAAGTGTTCGCTCACCAGCCTATCTACCTTAGTGGTTGATCACACCATCCACATTTTTCGTGGCAATTTCTATGAAAAAAAGTTTGGCATAAAACTTGAGGCAATAATTTTTAACTTACACCAAATGGCATCGAAGCCAAAGCAATAAATTACAATTGCATCCAAAATAGTGTGCAAATTATTTCCGGTATCCCACCAATAAACATGAGATCCTGAAGGCTATGCTAGAGTGAAAATCAATTAAATGTTGTCCCATGACTTAATGGTTGCAACGGGCCAATCAAAGCCAATTATATTTCTTTCTCAATCTTTTTAGAGAGCATTGTATATTTTGCATACCTATTTCTTGTCAAAGCTCAGTTTTCACATTATTTAAAGTATTGAACTTCGTCCAAATTATCGTTTACAAGCCATTAAATAAATACATTGTTCTTAAAGTTGGAGAAGAAGTAGGTGAAAGAAGGCAAATGATTTTGATACTTGATTTACTTGAAAAGATATACATACCATAATAACTTTGTAAGTATCTCATTTTATTTCCTTGTTCTGCATTTTTTGTTTTGGTATAGCAACAACTTTAATGTTTTTAAAACTACCATATGTGCAAGTTATTATATAATTAAAACATGAAAATAAATGTAAGGATATTTGTAAGAATATGATGTAGACTATATAAATATAATTTAATTTAATTTAATGATTAAAAATATCATGACAAGCTTCATCACCCTCATGAATTTTGTACCTTTATTGCCTTTAAGCTATTTTGGTTTAATGAATTTCATTAATGACTAAATCAAGTTTTTTTTTTAAGTACAAGAGTTCCTCCAATACTACCTTTTATTCTGGCATCTATCAATAATTTTCACATCACCCATGAGACATTAAATATTCCCCACCTCCACCCCCACCCAAAACATCAAAAAGTCGACTGCATTAAATGAAATAAAATGGAGAAACTATTTGAAATCTCCCCAATTGGGCCAATTATTTTGGTTGCTCAATCACTAAATTGTGATGCTACAAGAATCATTAAAGGTTGCAAAATTGTCACCTAAGGAACATGTTCCCAAAAAGTTCTATAAGGGAAGTGAAGTACCCAAATTCATTGCATATAAAGTAATGATAATAAAGCATAATGTGGTCAATTATGAAAGACAACAAGAGAAACAATTATTGGCACAATCTCATGTGCTTTCTTATTCTTTTGAATGCAACAAGAATCCAAGTGGAGCCCAGTTGGGCCCTATTTTCACCACCTGTTTTTTATCTCTTCCCCTGAGTTGTGTTATCTGTGAAGTGTCCAAATAAAAGACCAAAATGGGGGAAACCCTAGGCCAAGGTAGGCAAACAACTCTTTTCTTTTGTCAAGTTTGGATTGCCCACCTATGGGCTATGCTATGGAGGCTAGAGCTAGGATGCTAGGGAGCTATGGGCTAGGGGGTTATGGGGACCATTGGGTATATGGTTATGGCCATTAGTTATATGGTTATGGCTATATGGCCCTTATTACATGGATATTGGTTACGAGTATTGGTTATTGATTAATGGCTATGACTATTGGTTAAGTTTAAAGTTAAGGTGTAGACCTTAGGGTTAAGACTTTTAGCTTTGATTTTAGGGTTTTCAAACTTGATCATTAAGGTTGAAAGTTAGGGTTTAATGTTCAAAAATTATGATTAAGGTTTTTAAATTTGAATTTGATGGTTTCAAACTATGGTTTGGGGTTAAAGTTTAGTTTTTTGGGTTTTTATGTTTGATTTTAATGTTTTCAAACTTGAACACTAAGGTTTAAGGTTAAGGTTTAATGTTTCGAAATTAAAGTTAAAGCATTTGGCTTGATTTTGAAGATTTATTATTAAGGTTTAAGGTTTAGGTTTAATTTTTTGACTTTTCAAGTTTGATTTGTTGTGCACACCAATATCGACACTTACAACTATCGTTGTCATCACATTCACAACACATAATTGTCACGGACACCACCATCACCTATTGTTTGCATCATCGTTTACACCAACATAGTTGCTTACATCATTGCTTGCATCATTGTTAACTTTCAGTTAACTCCTAATTCACTTTTAGTTAATTTTTAATTAAATCTTAGTTAACTTTCAATTAAGTCTTAATTAAGTCTTGGTTAACTTTTAGTTAAATCCCAGTTAAGTTCAAATTAACCTTTAATCAACTCTCAATTAACTCTAAATTAATTTTTAATTAAGTTTTAATTAAGTTTTAATTGACTTTTACTTCATTATTAGTTACGAAACTTCTCAAGAAGCTTTTTGCTTGGTCAATGCACACATGGAAGCCTTCATGGAAGCTTCCTTGAGCTAAATCCCCAATGGGGTATAAATAAAGGTAGGACTTCCCATTAGTTTTAGTTTATTCAACTTTAATTTCGGGTACATTTTCCTTATCATAAATTTTATTTTCATACACTCTCAGAATAAAATTATGTTTGAAACATCTTCTAACAAATATCGTGTTCTTGTTTTGCATCTTTATGTTTCAAGTCTTAGATTAGATTTAGGTTTACAATTTTTGTGATTTGTTTTCTTTGATGTGTCTTTGGTTTAATTCATGTTCTTGTAATTTTTCATGCCCGTGACAATAACACATTAACACCTAAAATGGTACACCACATCCAAACCACCCCCCTATCTAAGGCTGAGGTCCCCCTAAACCGGATAACACTACATAACTACCTAGGCAATGCACCATGGATTAATCTTTCGGTTCCAAGGTAAAAGGATCATTAAGCTGGGTGCAAATGTGAGCCCCATCGTTAGTTACCTATATGGAATCCTTTAAATCCTTAAGCAAAGGTGAAACATCATGGGAAAAAACCTTAAACTAATCCTACTATGTGACTATGGCAACCACATCTACAGGGTGCACCGAGGGCAAAATCATTTACCAACTGATACCTGGTCCAAGGGTGGTGTCAAACATGCCATGTGCCATCCTCTTGAACACCGGTCACAAACCAACATAGTTGCAACTCCTATGGACTGCCCACACAACGTACACCATAAACCAACAAGTATAACGATCAAGGATGGGTCAATTTGGCCATCCACATTGGAAAGATGACATGGTGCATAACTATGCACATGGTCCTTCTATGCCTAACCATTTCATCCCTCTAATAATAATACTCCGAAAGGTAGGACCTTCCTTCCGAATATGCAAAATCACATGACCTACAATCACATTCAATGTGGTAGGTGATGTCTACTGCAGATAAACATAATCCCCTAATTCGAACCTATGAACTTGAAGTCAATAACCTCTTCCACAAATCGTGACATACTAAAGAATATTTCGATGTTGAATAGTTGCCAAATTTTCTATAACCATAGGCATCACATGCTTAAACAAAACAACCTACTTTTCACATGCCTAAATCCACATTGAAGGATCATTGAAACTAATCACAGTCATAACATCATGTCAAATGGAGGCTGATAGCTCAAAATCTCGACAAAATGGCAAAGAATATGGTGAAAAATATTTCAATGAAGCTTGCCGATTAAACCTATATCCCATGGACAACCATGGTAACTACAAATCCCAATATCAAGTGTCGCATTTTTAAGGCCATACTTCCGCAATCCTCATTTCATTGTCTACACCATTTGTTTGGCCAACCCATTTGCCTCATGATGATCTTATGAAGTAGTTTGATGATCTATTAATGCCTTCTCACACAAATCTTGAAAATCCCTTTGGAATTATATACCTTGGTTGGTGAGAACCTTAATTGGAACACCATACTTGTTAAACATTATGTCAAGAAATGCATATGTAACTCCTTCACAACTACAATCTAACAATGGCACCAACTCCAATCGCTTGGAGAAATGTTCAATCATAACTAAAACATTTTGGTTATGTTGAAGCGTCAAATTCAATGGGCTAGCAAAATCCAAGTTCGATCAATAACCTAGCGCCATAATTGGTAAGGGCTATAGCTAGGGTGTTGGTGTGTTAAATGATGCATGTACTCAATCACACACCACACATAAAGAAACAAATTGTTAAACTTGTAGTTACATCTCACACCACCAATATTGTGCTTAAAGCAAATTGTAAGTCCATTAAACCCCAAAATGGCCCAACTCTTCATGAACATGCCATACAAGGCCTTCACGCTGCTTTAGGCGTGGTACTTCATGTACTCACCCATTTTTCCACACACGTAATAAGGAATTACCTTCCCATCAAAATTGTTTTGCCCTATGGACAACCTGATCTTGCTCCTTGGGTGTCAATCCCACCAAAACCTCACATGCTTATAGATATGCCATAACAGGTAAATCTAAATGGATGTCCAAGGCACCAATGCCCTTTGGCTCATCATCATCACTATGGAATTTCCATTACCCGTGTTATTTGGGGTACATCCCCAAAACATCCCAACAAAGTACTTATATCTGCAAAGGCATGCCATTTTGGTATTACCTTCAAATCCACCTTTCCATGCCATCTAGCACCTGTGGTATCCTCCTCACTAGAACATGGGTTCCGACTCAACCCATCAGCATCTCAATTAACCTTACCAGCCATGTGAAAAATATCAAAATTATATTCCTAAAAGATAAGTGCCCATCTAGTTAACTTTTTTGTGAGTCAATCTAATTCCATCAGAAATTTTTTGGGGCTGATGATTGGTAACCAAAATAAATGGGCCACCATATAAATAGCACCTAAAAGAAGAAATTGTTCAAACAATAGTGAGTTATACTTGGCTTTTGTTTTGTTGTTAGATCGACTAGCATTTGCCACCATAAATTCCCACCCATGGTCATCTAGTTGGGTAAGCATGGTTCCCAACCCTAAAGAACTCTAATTAGTATGGAACTGAAAAGGATGTGCTCGAATGGGTCACTTCAAGATGGGGGCTAAGGAAAACCGAACCTTTAACTCTTGAAATGTCTACTTTTACTCTTCACCCCAAACATACTCCTAGTCGATTTACGTCAACCTAATTAAAAGTTTAGCAATGTTGATAAATCATTTAACAAATCTTTAGTAATAATTACACAAGCCTAGGAAGGCTCGTAACCGATTAACATTTGTTAGCTGGGGTACTTGTGAAATGGCCTCAACCTTGGCCTTTTGCACCCCCAATCCATTTGGATAAATCATGTGACCTAAATATTCCACATGTGTTTGGAAAAATTAGCACTTGCTTGGATGAAGCTTAAGGTTGTGATCTTTAAATCTTTCGAATACCTCTTGTAAATGATGCATGTGATATAAAATTTAAGGTTATGATCTTTAAGTTTTTCCAATACCTCCTGTAAATGATGCATGTGATACTTTGATGTCGAATTGAAGACAATAATGCCATCAATGTAACACTTGGGAAAAACAAGTCTTGCTAACATCTGATCCATCACCCTTTAAAATTCTACAAAGGCATTCTTCAAACTAAATGGCAAAAACCACCATTGGTACAAATAATCCTTCCCATGTAGATCAATTCCCCAAAATGCCATCTTGACCTTGTCACCCTCCTTCAAAAGCAATTGATGGTAGCTAGATTTCAAGTGCAAGGTACTGAAAACCTTGGTTTGACCAAGGGCATCAAATATCTCCTCCAATAAGGGCATGGCATATTTGTTCAAACATGTGCACTTGTTGATTGGGCAATAATCCCCACACATGCATCACTCCATCCAATTGCCAAAAATATCCTTTTTGGTTGGCATCATTATGGTTGAGGCATAATCACTTTTCAATAGTTCCACCAAATTTGCATCCAATAATTTTGTTGTCCGGACATAAACCAAAGCCCTCTCCATCGCACTCAACCTATAAACTCATCTAAAAATAGGATTATCATCCTCTAATAGAATTCAGACCTCTTGTCCTTACAACTATCTCAATTCCTTCAAACTAAAGATAAAACAACTTACATAATCTTGCAATAGTCATTATATTTCCTACACTTCATCTCATGTAACCATAGGACCAATATCTGGCTCCCATGTTTCTACGATCATGTGTACCTTGGACTGAAATGATGGAACATCTCGAGCACTTAAGGTTGAGGACAAAACTTGTGATTGCTATGCAGTAGGTGGCGTAACACTAAAATGCCCTAGCGCCCCCACATCAAAAACCTCCTTCCCATTATCCATAAATCCATGATCCCATAAATCCCAAGGATGACCCCCCCTTTGCACCAACATAACTGACCTAGATGTAGGTGCAACAAAAGTAAAAGAAAGGTGGGTGGGCAAAAAAGACTATGCAAATCGGACTTGCTCAACCCAACAAAGGCTAAAGATCCATGTGAGACAGGTAAGATCCATAACTTGTCCCAATATCTGTTTACGAGCACCTTCGAAAATCCCTTGCATTATTGTGGTGCTTGTGCAAAATCCCATAGCTTGTTCTTACTCATTAGCATTGGGTTCCTCCATCTTGGATGAGTTAACATCCCAAATCACGCCTAGAGCACCATTTCGAAATCCATGAGAACGTGGAAACTCAAAATAATAGGTAATTTGTTCAAGGTAGGCCAACCCTATTGACCACAACCAAAGTTGGTTAATCATCATGTTAAATGGTAGAAGAATGTTGTCATGGATTTAAAATGTCATCCACCAAACATGTGGGTGACTTCAGAATGAACTGATATGCACTCTAAAGTACCTTTGGCGAAGCTAAATTAGTCCATAACCATCAAAAGCAATGGGCACGTGAACCGACTACTACAACATCCACCTACATTGGCTCCCCGATCCAAGCCCTAATTTGTTGCCATGTTGCCAATACAACTGGCCAAGAATCCCCCAAAGGTGGGACATTTTCCAACACATATGCACATGAATGTAGCTAAGAGGTCTACAAATATTACAACACCTGAATCAACTCCCATAATAACCTTGATCTAGGGTTTGAAAGTCCTTGACCTATGCAAGTCTGTGATAAACCTTGACACGGCCATCCTGATATGACCAAGTCCATTGGTCCAATCCTATCCAAATCATGTGCCCCCAACAATGTGATGTTGTTCAGTAAAGCGCGTTGGTAACCTTGGATCATCGATGCAAGTAACAATTCAGGATGTTATTGTCGCAACATCATAATATGGTGCATGGAGGCTTGTTGGGTTTGAGGATCCTTCTTTGCATAATAATATTGATGAACCCTGATGCTAAATTGAAGGATCGTTACAAGGCTAGAACTAATGCCTCCAAAAAGCTTTATTAGGCAAATCCCATCGTCAGGAATATGCCACTAGATAACCCTAGAATCCAAAGGTCATCAACCACGTGGTCCATGGCTTGGATCTACATGTACTTGTGGGCTTAATGATGGTAGAATGTACCAAGCTTGATAAATATAATGTCTGGCTAATGCCTTTAACTCTAACAACATTCCCCATGATGGTGGAAGATCATGTGATGAACCTTGAATGAATGGCCCAACCTAGACACCTGACATTTTCAGTTCATGAGCAGGGGGGCTATCCATAGCATGAACATTGCCTTCCAACAAATCAAAACCATGGGGAAGCCCTTAAAATCCTACTAACATTGTTGAATTACTAAATTTTCTTGCATGCCCCCCAATGAAGGTAACTAGCATAAAAACCTTATAGGTATTTCCCATCTACCATCTTGGTTGATAATAAGTAATCTCTTCCCAAAAATCCAAGACGATTCCCAAGGGATACAAAATTGCCCCCCCCAACCAGCACATCATACGATCTAGCCTATATAACCATTGCCTTAGCATGGATCGTGGTACAATCTATAGGTTTGACAAGATTAACTTGAATGACGACCTCATGTTTGGTTATCCCTCGAATTCTCTCTAACCCACGCATCGATTTCAAAATCTAATATGGGCACGGTTCCAAATTAGCATCGGTCAACCCTAGACCTTCCATTATTACTTTGCCCAACATCAAAGGTTGAACTCATGAATTTAGTAGTATCCTCTAGGGTTGATAATATTGTTTCAAGGCCCCCTTCATCTGAAAAACACCATCCTAATTCCGCAACACCACTACATCGGGTAAAACCCCTGGTTGATTGATGGGTGGGCATGCTAAAAGCTCCTAGAATTTGGTTGTTGCAGCATGCCAAGGTGGTACCACCATAATAGGTGGTTGGCCTATAGGTGGTTGGCTGATAAATGATTGGCCCACAGGTAGCCCATTGATAGGTGGACCAACAAGTAGGTCAATAGGTAAATGGTCGACAGGTATGTCACCAATAGGTATTTGACCAACTAATGGTTGGCTAAATAAGACCTCCTAAGAATTTTCGACAAGTGTTAGCCACCATCCTTGGTGTATCCACGCCATCATAAAATGTGGTTGCCATCTGAAATATTATAATCAGTTGGAAATTAAGTATTACTAAAGTCGTAGTGGAAAATAATGGTGTCTAGCATAGCAACCTAGCCGCCCCCAAGACACTATTGGGCGCCTGGGTTCCTAAAGTGGAACTAGACAATGTAGTGGTTAGATGTGTCCATTGAAGTGTAAATTGTGTCAATCAACACGAAGGACTGCGGTAGATGAACTTGGCATTGGGCCTCCCCACTT
>Ga0209611_10001672_pt1 | contig 38255 bp, 22 predicted proteins | sample S1TSphgellanicum_3_FD_187693 | JGI IMG/M metagenome (GOLD analysis project Ga0209611, IMG submission 187693) | Host-associated microbial communities from peat moss isolated from Minnesota, USA - S1T2_Fc - Sphagnum magellanicum MG (SPAdes) (version 2) | ecosystem: Host-associated > Plants > Peat...
CAATGAATATGGCATTGGTTTTGAACAAGGGTTAAATGGCTAATTACATACTTAAATTGAAAAAACTTCTTGAAAGAAAGCTCGATCATGCTTTGTCTTTTTAGTTCTCCTATTCTTGATCCCCTTTGAAACTCCAGATCCTTGTTGTTCCAAATTCTTCCCCCAAACCTTAGCTTCACTTCATTCTTAAACTAAAAAAACTTCCTAATGGAAAGTTCAATGGTGCTTTGTCTTCTCAATTCTCTTGCCCTTAATCCCTTCCAAAGTTCTAGATCCTTGGTGTTTCAAATTCTTCCCCCAAACCCTAATTTCACTTCACTTTTAAACTGGAAAAAACTTCTTGAAAAAAAGTTTTATTGCGCTTTATCTTCTCAATTTTCCTACCCTTGATCCCCTCCAAAGTTTTAGATCCTTGGTGTTCCGAATTTTTCCCTAAACCTTAACTTCACTTCACTTTTAGATTGAAAAAACTTCTTGAAAGAGAGCTTGATGGTGCTATGTTTTCTCTCAAGAAAATAACTAAAACTCACATTCTAACCCAAAGTTCTCAGCTACCTAAACCTCCCCATTGCAAAAATGGCTCATGAAACTTATGTCTAACAAATTTCCCACCTTTAATGAATTATTATGATGAATGTTGAAAGTGAAGTCTTCACTTTGTGATTAATGATTATTGAGATGGTATTGAGGTTTTGGTACTACATTGGATGTAAGTTATGTCATGTGGTAATGTTGGTCCTCAATTTTTTGTTTTGACTTATTGTTGACTTTTATAAGATATTACTATTGATGGTATACCAACTTTTGATGTTTTTGTTTAAAGGTTCATGGTTTAGGGTGTAATCCTAAGGATGTATGTTATAACATTTAGGGTTTACAATGTAAGGCACTAGATTTATGGTGTATTATTTAGGGTTAAAGATAGTGTTTCAAAAGTAAATTAGGGTATCTTTTGACACTGTATGGGATAAGGCAGTTGTATTATTTCATTTAAGGTTTAGGGTGTAAAGCATAATATTAGGTTGTATGAAATATATCTTAATATAACATAGGATTTTACATTCAAACATAAAGGGTTTTGAATTTACAACATATGGTCTATAATGTTATTATGGCATTTAGGAAACTTTAAAGGTTGATGGTTTAAGGTTTAGAGTTCACGGTTTAAGGTGTAAGCTCTATAATCCAATGTAACATTTCAATTGTACGTGTAGTTAACATTAACTTAATTTTACGTGAAATGTTTAATACTAAATAATATGTGCTTTAATAATTGAATTTGTATTGACATTGATTGAAATTACATGCAATTAATTATAATATGCTATAATTTTGATAATGTAAATACCATTTAAATGGAATTAAATATCCAAAAAAATTCGTTTACCAACACAACATCAAGGTGAAGGTGAATGCATGGTATGGTGGCTCATTTTTGGCAAATGCTCCATTACATAAGAGTCCAAAAACATTTGCTAAAAAACCTGGTTATTTGTTCATTATAACTTATGATTATAATCATTTATAAGTTGATGTTCATACATTTGTGAACATTCATATTGTATTTTTAAACTTAAATAGAATGATAATGACATTAGTTGTTTTGATGGATGTAATTTTTTAAAAATCATAATACTTGGAAATTTTTTTTGTAAAGTTCATATCAATAATGGCCACTTTAGATATTTCATAATCAAACACTTTTAGAACAAAAAAGCTGAAAGAAAAAATAATTTATAACTCACTCATAAGGATTTCTAAAAATAAGGTCAAATTTTAACCATTTAAATTCCATAAAAACATATTTGCTAAATCTTTCAAGAAAATAATCTCATATATATGTCATTTATTCCATTTTTTAGCATATACTCAATCACTAAAAATCAATTAAATTAAAATTTACTATGAATACATTGATGTTATACCATTGCAGTTAGGAAATAAGTCCATACATTATCCCTTCAAAAGTACATTATTAATAATAAGGGTAATAGTTTCAAAAAAATATTATACTTTTAGTTTCATAATCAAGTTAAGAATTTACATTCAATTATTAATTAACAAATTGAAACATATAATTATCACCACATCCATTTAACAAAGAAATATGAATGTGACTCCATAAATGAACCACCATACCATACATTCACCCATGAATCATTTAAATGAATAAGCTATCATATTTTGTAATCAAATTTAAAAATAAATGTGTTTTAGGGTTTGGGAAGAAGGATTTAAGGATGGTAGCGAGATGGTGGAAAAAGGAATTTTTATTGCTTGAGAAAACAAACACGTACAATTAATCTATCTTTATTTGTGTTTTATTACATTTTCATCCTATCTAACCACACATAAGGAATATAATCAATAAAAATAAACCTACATTATTTTCATGGATTTTTTCAACATGCATTGGTGAAATGCATTGGTCTTATCCAAAACATATTAAGTGATTAATTGGAGTTATATATATTTTTTAATTTTTAAAGTACATTTCACTTGAATAGAAGACTAAAATAAACTGAATGAAAAAAGATTAAAAATTGGCTTGAAAATTGGTGCCCATAATATTACCCCTTCATCCACATTGTTCACAACCCTCAATTTCAAAACTATGCAAATTTTATGGAATTTAGCAAAATGGCTATAATTATAATTAACATTTGTTCAAATCCTTGGTATGATATTTTCATATATGAACCTTGGCTAGTAATATTATAAGAATATTCCATTGTTAAGGGTCAAATAAATGGGGCATGTAATAGTTATGAAAAATATTTTCCAAAAGTTCAGCTATTTTCTAAGCCATGTGATTATTTTCATGGCAAGGATTAAGAGCCTAGTAAAGGTTTTTTTTAGATTATTCCTATGACCAAATTGAACTTTTAATGAATATAATTATTCCTCCTAATTTGTGAATAAATAAAATAAAAAATTCATATTTTAAACCTTCATTTCGTTTAAGAATTCATATAATTACAACTTCACTTCCAATATATCATAATTTTACCAATTATTAACTTTTAATTTACATGTATGAATCCATGTAATTTATCCACATAAAATATTTATTAATGGATCAGAAATCATATATATGTGTATATAATTTTTTTATATTAGTCAATGTATTAAATATGAGGTATGATTCAATCTAAATTATTTTAGTTTTACTTTGAATAATATAAATTAATATTAAAATATTAACTAATTTTCTGAAATTATAATTTTTATTCATTTTTACACATGTAAATTATCTAATATAATTGTGTAATAATATATTTCAACACGTGTAAACTAAAATTATTTATTTTATACATATATTATATAAATTTTCATTTAAATTTATGATAAAATTTCAATACACAAATAAACTATATATTTCCCACAATTTTTTACATTTTTATTTTATTATTTTAAAATTTTCAAGATATAATAATTATATAAAATATTTATAATATATCATAGTCTTTTACCATTGAAATTTATTTCAATGTATAATATTTAATTTAGTGACATTGAATATTTTAAATGGATTATATATCAAGTATATTATTTAAGATCTTAAAGGTAAATTTTATATTACGTGTATGTATAGTATTAATTAAAATAAGTTCCTTACATCATGTAGTTTATTATGTTCATTTGTATTCATATTGAAAATTTATTAATATTCATTTTTGAATCATTGTAAAATAATTGTATGACCACTTTAGGTACCATAGATTCATCTAAGCTTAATAATTATATAGTTATACAAGGTGCCATGCTATCCATGTAGGAATAACTACTTCTAAATCATATATAATTCATTTTATAAATTTGGGTCAAAACATGCTAATAGGAGCCTATAGCAACTTCTTAAGTCATTATGACTAGTCTTGAAAAAATGATGTGGTAGCATAAGATTGGATGAAATGTCTTGAGGTAGTGCTAAATAACAATGCTTAAACAATGTTGAAAAACATTGGTTACAAGCTTTAAAATGTGCTGAAAAGTATCACTACTACAAAAATGAGGTGTAGTTCACTAGCCTAAATTAATATGGGACCTTAAAAGTGAAATAAATTCACTACACTTTACTGATTTCACTTTTGTTATAGTTATTTCACTATAATATCATTATGTAAACATCATGTTTCATTAATAGTTGACATAATTCATTATTATAATTTACTGTGGTAAATAGGTTTATTTTTATGTTATTGTTTTAAATACCCTATGTTATTTTATGATTTTAAGCTTACCTGAACAACTATGGAGTTAAAGTCCAACAAATAAGTGTTTTCTCCTTTGAAAAAGGAAAGCCCCTCCCCAATAGTGTTGTGATCCCAAGGTCAAACTTTAGGAATTATAATATTAAGGGGATCCATCAAAATGTTTTTTCATTGTTTGCTAAGTTTCATGGTTTTGTGTTATTTCATTTAAGCACCATGTATGTGTGTAGGCACCCCATGTTATAATGCATGCACTTTAAATGCCTAGGGTGCATTCACCTTATATTTAATGAAAGTAGGTTTGTGCACCCTAGTCTTTACACTCCATGGTTATAATTTCATTCTATTTTGTGGTATGTCCCTTGTTAATGGAGATTTGACCATAAAAAAATGTCCACTATGATGCCATTACATAGCAATGACATGGCAATTGACATGTGAATGATAGGGTCATACATGGTTGCCATAAAGGCCCAATGTCATGCACATGACAATGGGCATGCCTAGTAACCTTTTGTGCAACTAGGTTTCATGAATTCTATGAAACCCTAATAACATAACCCAAATTTGTTAGTGTTAGTGATAAATCAATGACTTGACTCGACATTAGTTATATAGTAAATTTAATATCTTTTAAAGCACCTTGTTTTTGGGCTTGCCTTTGTCTTTTCATGTTAAGTTTTGAGTTATCCTTAAGGTCACTCAAGTAGAGGACCAACATTCCAAATTCAACACAAGATGGCAACCATCTTTCTTTATCCGTTCTCTCCCACAATGTTCTTTGAAATATAGTGGAGTTTAGCCTCCATGGTGAATATTTCATTTTTTGACTCAATATTTTGATGTGAAAGCTTACTTCATTTCTAGTAGTCTATCAATGGTTAATATATTGTTTTGATGTGGATGCCCACTATTTTGGTGCGTGCCCTTTAACTCAAAAATATTGGTCAAAAATTAAGTTTTTCATCTATAATCAAATACTAAAAAATAATGACTTTTTTTAGCCATTTTCATGCACATTGTGGTGTTAAATTAGATTTGCAAAAAAATTGTAAATAAGTTATTGTTCAACTTAATATCCTTCAAAATGCAAAAACTCATTACAAATTTTCATTGTTACAACTACTTTCAGTGAAAGATGGTTCCTTACTTTCAACTCATTAGTTGTCTTGAACTATTTCCATCCATTCCCAATGCTTATTTTGGGTGACCCATTGATCATTTTGCCTTTAATAACACACATTCTCATATGTTTGACTTCTTTGTGTCTTCCTCACATTGTCACTTCCATGCCAATCTTGCCACTGTGCTTCATTAGGAATCTACAAAACAACTAAACCTACAAAAAATTAGAAATGGTTTAAGGTAAATCAATGTGGCATTTTCAAACTAGTATTAGTGTGAGAATCTCAACAATTTGTAGAATGCAAAAACCTATTGTCATGCAAAATGATAGGAAATAATACACCCATTTTGTTTTTAAACAGGTATTAGAAATGATAAATCTACTTTTATATTATAAATTGACCAACTAATTTTGGTTTTTAAGTCTAAAACTAGCTCTAAGGACTAGACTTGCATATTATAGGACTTGCAAGAACTTTTAAACAATTACCAAATGGTCTTTATACATGCTACTATGTGTGAAAATTTGATGGAATGTTGGTGTTTCCTAACCACATTTTGCTACTACCGCTTAGTATATACTAGGTGCATGTGGTAATTTAGGCATGATGTTATATAATATGAAAATCTTATGGAATTTTTATGTTTCCAAACCACACTCAAAACTCATGTCAAAAAAATTTATGCATGCATGTGATTGACACCATCACAATTATGAATAAGTGTACACATGATATAACTATTTTAGTTCTTCTATCAACTCATGCACCATTTATATGTAAACAAGATCCAACTTTAAATCCTTCATTCCACATCTATCAACTAATCCAACATACTACAAAAACAATCAACAATTGTCAACCTAAATGCAAAAAATTGGATTATTCACCAGTTGGCTTTTATAGAAAAATCTAAAACCAAATTTAACAAAACCACTTCATCTTTGTTCAAAACAATGCAACATAACCTCCCCCCCCCCCTAAGCACTTCCTTATATAACATGAACTTATATATTCTTCAACAACACAATGCACTAGGTTGCCCTAAAAACATAAAAAACTTTTGATAGCTTCTTTTCAACCTTTTCATGGCTCATCACCTTATGCTACTATTGTCCATCCATAAACCCCATGTAATCAAACCTACCTAGCACCATCCATTATAAACACTTTAAATTGAATATTTTCTTCCAAGGTTCATTAGATGCCATGCACTAATATTGTTAACATTACTAAATTTGGTAATATATATATCTAATTCACCTATCTCACATATTTGATAAATTAGATATTATTATTATTATTATACATTGAAATAAATTTTCATAATAAATTTAGTATGGTATATTATAAATAAATATTTATATTGTAATTTCAAAATAAAATAGACTCTGAAGACTTGTAAGCAATGGGAAAATTTATATAATTTATTTGTACATTAAAAACTTGTTAATATCGCATTCAATTAAATTAAAAAATATATTATTAGTAAGGGATGGTACTAAATTTACCACTAGTAATTTTTCTAAATTACTAACCTAATGCATATGGCAAGTCTAATTAGTTTAGAGATTTCTACCCCTTAACATGATATTTTGTGAAATTATGTGTTTTAGGGAACTTTAGGTCAAAATGATGAGGACATTGTTAATATAAACTAGAACTTTTATCATGAACTTACATCCCATTTCTCAAAATGTGCTAGTGGAAATTGATAGACTTAATGGGCACCATGTGGACTAGTGCCTCTTTGATTGAAAATCATTTTGTGGAGTGATAGTACCATTTTGGACTTCTTATGTGCATGACATTGAACTTCCTAGGGCAAAAAAACTAGACTTACATGAAAATATTAAGATATAAATATAGTTGGGATTTACTGAACCTAGTGTATAAATTAATATGTAATTTTGATGTAGACTATTTCCAATCAATTAAACAAATTTATTTGGAAGTCTAACAATAATTAATTACATTTAATTATTGGAATTTTTTTGAATATCTAAATCTACAATGTATTAAACATGTCAATTAAAACAAAGGGAATAGACTAGGGGAAAAAATCATAATAGTATTTTTTTACTAACTACATTTACTTTTTTTGGCTGATTTAACATAGACTTCCAATCTATTCAACAATAATTGATAGGTACACATTTTAGTCCTCTATACATATAATATGTACATTACCAATTTCAACCAAAATTTAATTAATCTCATCCTTCCCATTTAGACACATTTTTACTCTCTTTATTAGATTATGTACATGATATTTACCCTATTTTAAACTCAAGAAATTTCAACCTAACATCTAGTTTGAAGGTAAAGAAATTGATCTAGAGTAAATGTTCTACACCAACATTGGGTAATTAATATGTATTTTATCCAATTATAACTATTAATTATGTGTTTAGTTGTAATTGGATACATATTAATCACAAAGTCTAGCAAAATCTAGTAATCAAACTTTATGGATATTGATTGGCAGTTGGGAAAGTTGTGATAACAAACAACCTAACATAATTTGAATTTGAAAGCTTAATATGTTGATATGACCGTATTAGTTGAAACATGTTAGAAGTTTTATTACCCTAAAAATTGGAACTAGTCATGTTGTTCACCTACCATGTTTAAGATGTGATTCATGCCATGGTTGCATGGATTTACATCAGGCTTGCACAATGAAATAGTTTGTAGCCTTAGAAGCTAACTTCTTTTCTATTCAACATTTCAGTATCAATTGACATCATTAATTTTACAAAATTTTGGATATTAATTGTCAATGTGTTAATATCAAAATAATTATAAGAATTGTTATTATGAAAAAACTATAGAAAGTTGGAAACACATTTCAAATGTGAAACTTTTGGCAATCAATAAATTATACATTGTTATTAAAATGCCATTATTGATTAATATTAATGAAAATAATTTATGATCAAATTATAAGAAATTATTCATAATATTCCTTTATTCATCATAATATTATTGGGGAATTGATAAATCAAAACAATTTAAATTCATAATATTCATATATTATTTTCCAAACGCAATGTGTTTTTTTAATGAAAGAATTATAATTATTAAAAGGACAAATACATAACTGTACTAATGTGAAAAAAAAGTCTTCTAATTGGAAATTATAAATATGGGGAGTATTGCTAGTCTAAGTTTTGGTGAACCTTGTGTTGAATGATTCAACAAAAAAAAAAACCCTCAAACAAGCTTTCAACACTATACTCTACACATGGACCATACAATTTACCCTAAAGTTCCCTTAATAACCTTGAAACAAGCTAGTAAGTCTTTGTCTTGAAGCTTGGCTTTGGCAAATTTATCCATCAATTCAAATATTAACTTGTATTTATTGAAAAGATATTGAGGCCACAAGTTGTCTTGGATCTTTGTCTTCACATTATTTAGCAATTATGTATCAAATTTTTAGAACAATAAATTAATATAATATTAAGTAATCATTCAAAAAAACTTGTTGAGGCCACTTTTTCTTAATTTAAATTGTCTTCACATTATCCATCAATGTATCAATTTTTTTAAATTAGTATTTAATAAGTAATTATTCAAAAAACATTGAAGTGGCATTCAATGTCCTGAATCTTTGTCTTCACAAATTTATCGATCGATTCAAAATTTCTAAAATGATAAATAACTTCAAGTATTTATTCAAAAGATGTTGAAGCCACTTAGTCTTGGATCTTTGTCTTCGCACTATCCATTGTATCAAAATTTCTGAAATAATAAATAAATAATTATTCAATTAGGACATTCAGAAGTCACTTTGTCCTAAATCTTTGTCTTCATATAAATTTGCTCCATTGATTGAATTTATTTTTAAATGATAAATATTAACAAGTGGTATTTATTCAAAAGATGTTGAGGCCACTTTGTGTTGGAAGATTCTTTCTACTTGGCCAATTTGTCTTTAATCTTTGTCTTCACATTAATATGCATGGTAATCAAATTTGCTAAATTAATTAATCAAGATTCATTGACATCCATTACCATATTAATCAAATTTGTTAAAATTATAACTATATTATCTAATCAATAAATTAGTTACAAAGATATTTAATCCACTTTATCTTGGGTCTTTATCTTCACATTATCGATTCCATCACATTTGGTAAAAAAATATATATATAATTAATTATTCATTCAAGAATTTAAAGCCAATTTATTCATGATCTTTGTGTTTACATTATACTTTCTATTGATTTGCAAAATAATTAAATTTTTGGGAAATTAATTGAGAAGGAATGTAGGCCAATAATTTTATCCTCGATCTTTGTTTGACATTATCCAAAAGTTTGCTAGAATATAAATAATCTAATGATGAATTATTCATTAGAGCAATGAAAGAAAATTTATCTTGCATATTTACCTTCACATTATCAATTGTATATCACTTTTGCTAAAAGGATTAACAAAGAATTATTGACAAACAATAATTGTAAAAATCTTATCTTATACATTCAAACATTTAAATCACTTTAGACATTCTCATATTCATGAAGGGATTCAACACTATTTCATTTCTAGTATGTTCAATAGTCCAAGAAGTGATAACATTGAATTGCACAATTTAACCTTCAAAACCCTAAAACTTTAAACTTTAAAACCATAACTTAACCTCCAAACCTTCATATCGTAATTTACCCAACTTCAAAACTCCTTAAAACTTTGAAACCTTAAATACCTTAAACCCTAATTTGCCTCTAAACCTTTAAAGTTCCATATTATTTAACCTTAAAAACCTTAAACCCTAAACTTGTTCCCTTTAAAGTTCCCCAAAAACCTTAAACCTCAAAAACTTAAAACTGGAATGTGACATAATAGAAAATTCAGGCCTTAACCTTAAACCTTAAACCCAACATCCTCATAACCTTCAAACCCTAATCATGTTCAACCCAAACCCTAAACACATTCCTATAGTAACCTTACCATAAAACCATAAGATGCTTGGACATTGGGTTATACATTAGTTTAAATGATCATTATTCATAAATTACATTAAATTTTATTCTTCTCCTTCTACCTTCAATTTTAATCTTGTTTTCCATAAAACGTAAATATATAATTTTTTGTTAGCCAAAAAATAAATCCCCAATTTTCATCTTTTTCTTCCTTCAACTTGGATATTTCTTTTTGATAGAAAAAAAAAATCCCCAAATTATTTTCATCTTTTTCTTGGATATATTTTTCTCCTTCCACCTTCATAATGTTTTTTGGCATATAAAAAATAATCCCCAATTTTAATGTTTTTCAACACTCCATCCATCCCTTCATCCATCCATCTTCCATACATCCCTCCATCCAACCATCCATCCATCCATCCATCCAATCATCCATCCCTCTGTCCATCGATCCACCCATCGATCCATCTTTCCATCCATCTTTCCATCCCTCCGTCCATCGATCCGTCCATCCTCCATCCATCCATCCATCTTTCCATCCCTTTGTCCATCGATTCATCCATCCTACATCCATCCATCCATCTCTTCATGCATCCATCCAAACGTCGCCCTTCAAACAACAATTAGTTAGGGTTTAGCTCTCTCACTTTCACTCTCCCAATCTCCATCTTTCTCTTTTATTTTCATTCTTTTTCTTGCATGCTCTCCATCTCTCTTGCTTCTTCAATCTCTCACCCTTTCTTCTTTCTATCTTTTTTATCGCACCTTCACACTCCTTCCACCTCTCACACTTTAACAATCTCTATTTCTCCCCATCTCATGACCTCTCTCCTTCCCACATTCTCTCGGCAAAACAAACGTGTTCAACAAAGTTCATGTTTTATCAACGAAGCAAGCACACTCAACAAAGCTTGTACTCTACTCGGTGATTTGTGTCCACAACAACACTTAACAATAAAAAATGTTCCAAAGTCGTTCAAGTCCTCAAAACCCAACAACCACCCACATTATTAAGTATTTTCGCTTGCTTCTACATTTTTGCAATTCTAGGGTTTAGGATTTGAAGGATGGGTTTTCATCCTTTTTATTTTATGTAATTCAAGGGTTTAAGACAGAAGATAGATCTGTAGAACACAAAATTTAGAAGTATAAGGAACATTAGAATCATGTTGACTCTTTATGTTCCCTTCGTAAAGAATAACTGTTAGAATGCCATGACATTCAAAAGATTCAACATCCTTCTGCACCATTTTGGAAATTATTATTGTGCAAAAGGACATTGAGTTTTTTGAAAGATTCAATATTTCCAAAAAAGTAGCCTGATTTTCATTCCAAATATTAAATAAATCCTATAAACAATAGACACCAATAGTTTTTAAATGTTCAAACCTTGTACATTCACCCAATCTTTGCATTGTCTTATCAAATATTCATTTTTATGTGTCGCAACCCTAGTCTTAGGCTTATGACCAAGGCAAGGGCTTGCAAAGGTGTGGGTCAAGAGTGAAGCCTAGGAGTCACATTTCATGCTCCTGGGAGTGTAGGAGAATGTGAAGGAATGAATCCACACACTCCCAAGTGGGCTTTCACTTTGGGAGTTAGAGTCCCAATGGACTCCTGAATCTTCAGGGCGAATGCAGAGATTAAAACTCATTGGATTGAAAAGTTCTTTATACCATTAAAAAGCTCTTGAAACTTAGATGTCTAAAATGGGCTCACATGACCCATTTGGGTACTTAAAACATAAATTATGGCTAAAAGAATGGCTAGGAATCAAAGTGCCAATTTGACTCCCAACCATTAAAAGCCAGGAATCGCCTTGATCTACTATGTGCAGGTGGCGTGCCACATATCATTGAAAAGCCTTCAATGAAGGCTACAACTTTGCTTTAGATTTCACCTCAATTGGAGGTTTGCATAAGAAGTTATGGGCCTCCAAAATTGTAAGAGTCCCAATTTCGAGAATTTTGGGACAAAAAGTTATGGGCCTCCAAAGTTGTAAGAGTCCCAATTTCGGGAATTTCAAGACTCCTAACTTGGGAGTCTCAAGACAAAATGACATTTGGGTGCAGGCCTTGTGGCCAAGCACAGAGAATACTATAAGGGGGAAGGTGGTGGCTTCCCCCAAGTCTGGGCCATGGTGAGTCTTGTGAGTCTTGTGAGTCTATGTTTGCCCGTGGTATATCCGTGCACCAAAAGTGTTACAACTATGCATTAATCAACTTGTTATCTGGTTTGTGCAGGTTTGTGTGAATAATTGACTCGTTTATTATTCATCCTAGTCCCCATCCCAAAGCTCCAGCATGCCTTGCTACCCCCAAAGTGCTACAAACCAAGGAGCATACTCCAACTCCTTATCATTCTATTGTTTTCACCTTTGGACTCGCAGTTAAGTTTATCAAGGAATTTGGGGGTGCGTCATTATGTATGTCTATATGCTAGTGTTAGTTTCGTGTATGCATGAATGTGTCTATATCTATGAAGCAATGTTAGAGGGATTAATTTTAAAGGTGTTTGTTATTGAATGTACTTCTACCAATGAATATGTGTGCACCAACAAATCCCTATGTTTGTGTATGTGTGAGTATCACTACTTGTGTTTGCTTGTGTTTCTGTTAGTTTCTATTTCATTGTAATCAAGAGTTTATTTGATTACCATAGTCCATCTTTATGTGAGATTGTATTTGAATTATTAATCATACTAAGCCTAATTTCTATCTATGATTTGCTTTTTCAAAAACATTATTTCACTTTTTCATTTTATTCTCATTTTGTAAATCATTTTTTATGGCATAACTTTTATACTTGGTTATATTTTTCATATGCCCTTGTTTTCTAGTATTAGATTTTGTTTGTAGTTTATTCAAATTGTTGTTTGCAGATTGCACAACATCATTTACAACTTTGAAAGGGTGAATAAATTGTTGGCCACTCAATTTTTTTATTTCGAGATGATGTTGATGTTGTTACATATTTGAGCATGGACAATCACAAGACTAGGAAGATTTGACATTATCTTTCATATTTTATAAAAATTCTCTTTTAGGGGTTTTTTTTTAACAATTTTTTAATAGTGGAGTTTTCATTCCATGACTCTTGGAGAAATCAATTTAGGTCTTTTGTCAACCTAGTGACCACCAAGTTCAATTTATTTCAAATTATCCTTCAAATTTAGGCTATCCTTTATTAAGGTTTCTAGAAAAATTATTTTCTTCATAATGGATTTTTTGTTTCAGTATTGTTGAAAAAATTACATGAAGTTTTTTGACAACCTAGTGGCCACCAAGTTCAATTTGTATCTAAAACATTTAATATCTTTTGTTTAGCTATTATGTATTAAATTTCCAAATTTTGCAACTTCCTTCCTTTTTAAGTAAACTTGTTATGTAATCTAGATTTTTTTTATGTTAAAGCTTGTTTTCCTTTTTTCATAGGCCTAGTGGCCATCACGCCTCAAGGTTTAGTTTGGATCCAATCCAATCATGTATGCTTGATATTTGTAAATTATATTTCATTAAATTGACATCCTCCAAATTCTTTTTTTGTTTTTTATTAAAGAACCTCACATGATGTCCACAAGGTTTAATTGTATAACTTGGGATGTAGATTGTAATATTTTCCTCAAGAGCTTTAAAGTTTCCTTATTGTTAACAACCAAGTCTTCATGGCCACCAAGTCATTTATAAATTGAAAGACTAAAAAAAATAACATTGTAAATTTTGTTTTTGCATTTTTGGACTTTTGTAAAGTCCTAAATTAATTAAATGTGTTAATGCCTTTCCAAGAACATCCTCCACTTCAGCTTTAACTTCCACTTTAGACTTGTCAACATTTCTTCCAAACACTCTAACATTTCCTTGCAAAATAGCTAAAGGTGGGAAATCACACAACACACCATTCACACTGAGAATCAACAATTTTTTCGGTCTAAGAGGTGATGAACGTACACATGACATGTTGAACTACCTTTGATCATTACTACGAGCCCCAAGGGCACATTTAACTAAACAAAAACAAAATTTGTCAACAAAAAAAATTACACTTTCATGAGATGATAATGTGTTATCCAAAATTAAAAGAATCAATTCATGTGGTAAGAAAATTAATTAGCATTTTGGTTAAATATAAAATACCAAAAAAATAATTATATCCATTGGCCACCATGTGACATAACAAAGGAGAATGCTTGTTTTCTTAGCAATTATGTTTAAGTGCCTCAAAAAGTTCCTTTTCATTATCGATGACCATGTGTACACTATGAATTTATTTACACAAGTGAAAAGGAGCTCTTTTAAGCCAGGCCTCAAAACAACCGGCCAAAATTTAGTTTGACCTTCACTAGTCACCATAAGAAAACCATAAAAGTCAAAAATCAAATGATAGTCACTCACCTCCACCGCAGGCCAAGTTTGCTCACAAGAACCAAAACGTATTCCAATTTTTTCACATTTTGGATCGGAAATCATAAAAAATGTTTGGCTACCACTAGGCATTTTTTGGATTGAAAATTGTAAAAAATGCCTGACTGTTGTTAAGTGTTTTATGGATCAGAAATCATAGAAAACACCTAGCAGCTATGAGGCATTTTCTAGATAAGAAATTATAGAAAATGTTTAGTGGCCGCCAAATGTTTTTTGGATCGAAAATCATAGAAAATGCCTTGATTAGAAATCATAGAAAATGCCTAGCGGTTACCAAGCATTTTTTAAATCAACAATCCTAGAAAACGCCTAATGGTTGCTAGGTATTTTCTACATTCGTAATCCTGGAAAACACTTGGCAACCGCTAGGCATTTTCTAGATTGGCAATCTTAAAAAATGTTTGGCAGTTGCCAGGCATTTTTTGGATTAGTAATCATAAAAAACACTTGGCAACCACAAGGTGTTTTTTTTATTAGTAGTCGTAAAAAATGTTTGGCGACCGCTAGGCATTTTTTGGATCGAAAATTGTAAAAAACAACTGGCGACTACTAAGCACGGATCAAAGAAAAGTGGGAATCCCAGAGAAGGATTGGCGACTGCCAAGTGTTTTTTCAATACTTGATCAAAGATAAGCACATGAAATGCCTTAAAGCTATTAGGCAATTTTTGTGATTCCTTGTAATTAAAAATTGAAAAATTCTTGGCGACCGCCAGGCATTCTCTGTGACTTTATGAAAATGGTTATCCAAAAAATGCTAACCCCTTATGTAATGATCTAGAAAAAAAATTCTAGGCCAAAATAATTGTGTGAAATTTGGTGTAACTTAATATAATATTCTTGAAATTTCTTCATAATTAGTCAAGTGAAATGTAGTCTTGTTTAATATAATATTCTCTAATTTTTTTGGAATTGGTCGACATTCAATTGAATGAAATAGAAAAAAAATCTCCTCTTAATGGAATGGGTGATGCAATGAGGGGTTCATCATTTTCTATTCAATTTTGCATTCCAAAGTATTAATATTCATTCATTAACTCTATGAACATTGGGTGTTTGGCAAATAAATTATATTTAGGAACCATGAAAACGTGATCGCAAATATGCATGTTGATGACACAGTTTGTATTTGGGATTTGAACGAAGATGGTAGGGTTTGAATTGGAGTACGACAATGTAAGGATCCATCACTAGTCTTGATCTGTGGTGTTAGTGGAATGGAGAATTATATAGTTGTAACCATCGTATCCGTGGTTATAGTGTTTGAACAATAAGGATCCTTTTGCCCAAATCCAATTGGATCCTCAATGGGCAATGATTACTTTTGGCCTGCAAGGGATGTTTCCATGCTAAAAGAAAAACATGTATTTCTAGTAGAGGAAGGCATTCAACAGGAGGGTTTTAACAATTTGTGGAAAAAAGAATGTCTTGTAGAGATCATGCTTTCTCCTCATCCTTATGTACTAAGGGATTTGATGTTAATGAGGAAATTAACAATACAATGGATGGTACTCTTGAAGACAAGTCCAATGGATATAGGTGTAATATTTCTGATGATGGCACTTTGAGAAGAACTTTTTCTGATTTATGAATGAAGGCACGAATGAGGAAGGAAATGGTGAAGAAGAAGAAGAACGAGGTGATAATGAAAACAGAGGAAGGAGCTCCCACATCCCATCAAAAGGTAGGTTTGTTTGGTAAGGTGCGAAATGTGAGCTTGTGGATGATGTTGGGTTGTTTGTTGTAAGTGGCTATGTAATAGCTTGTGACCCAAGGGAACAATTTTTGATAATTTGCTTGGTGAGGATCATGTCAAAATGAATATTTTGTATTGCTTGAATAATATTTCAATGGTTGTGATAATTTGGAAGTGGCCATTGGTGCAAACCATTATGGATGGGTACTCCTTGAAACAACTTTTCGTATCTTACAATGAAAGCAACATTCCAACTATTGATGAAGAAGGAGAAATTGGTGTAAGGAAGAAGCAATATACATTTCAAAAGAGGAAGCAAAGTGTTAGAAATTTTGATCGCTCAATGTCAAGGATTGAAAAGTTGCTTTCCAAGGAGTCTATTTGGAATGTGAATTTCGCATTATGTTGCACACGAAATTGTTGTCAACACTTTCCTCATGAGAAGACGATGTTGTTGAAAGAAAAGTTTTGGGGTCTGTCTTTTGAAGAACATAAAGTGTATGGCATGGATATTCCAAGAAGGTTGCATGTGAGAGGAGACATGAAGCAACAAAAGTTTCTCATGATTTAGGAAATAGACATATGTGAAACAACATGGTATAAAATCATTGGTTTGTCGAAATCAACATACATGTTATACAAAGCAAATTCTAAATGAGGATGTAGATTTTTATTTCATGGTAATAAAGGCTCACATAAATTTTGAAATCCAACCAAGCAGGTGGAGTCAAATATTTAATCATTAATTGACTTGAGTGCTAACACAATGTCACATCGATTGAAAGGAATTGGAAATGGTACATAGGATGCTCAATGGCTATTACCTGATACATGGAGGAGCTTTTGAAAGCAAAGTGATGAAAGGTGCAAATTCTTTAAAATGCACCAAAATCTTATCACAATGTCACCCTTTTTTATTTTTTTTACCTAGTCCTTTTTTACCATGTAAAGACACATTTATGGATGATTATGATGGAACCTAAAATTGTAATAGTCTAAAATATAGTCCTTTTGAAAATTTTGACAACTTTTGATTCATTATTTTTTATGGGGATGAAAATATAGGGTAAAAAAGGACTACAATAAGGACTAGGCCCTTTTTCTGTTATGTGGTACACCTTAAAGGATTTTCACCCTAAAGTAAGTGATAGTGTATATAATTAAGATAGTGATAGTGATAGTGTATTTATTTGGGTTTAGTTCTAAATGTCTAAAATTGTGATGTGTTTTGTAATTTGATCATTTTTTTGAATTATATTATTGCAAATTAGCAAGGAATTAAACATTAGAGGTATTTCACAATTTGCGATGAATAGGTTAAAGAAGAGACACCATCTCAATGTTGATGTAAAAAAAAGAGGCTATGTTTTTGCAAAGTGTATTGTGTGCAAGTCATTAAAGGATTTAATATCAAAATTGGAAAAGAACAATAGTGATGCGAGAAAATATGAACTGAAGTTGAAAAAACACCTCTTGCATCAAGAGTCATGTAGAAGCTTGTACCATACTTGGAAGTCTAAATCTGTGCAATCCAAAGATGAGTTCCTATGCATTATCCATGACAAAATGGATCATGCGAAAACTACACTCCCAAGGTTGCAGGTGGTGAACAAAATGATTTGTGGGCTTGGACAATTGCCCATTATGTTGATAGGTATGATAGTTCATGGCGATGATAGGTATGTGCAATATTCCAATGAATTGTGGCCTAATGATCTCGATTTTACAATTGGGTCACTGTTGTGACTTCTTTGAACTTTGGAAGAAGCTCCAACTTGTGAATCCAAAATGTTGTTTGAGGACCTTCCTCAAAACGCGATCTTCGCATGTCATTTGCAAGGCAAATCTCATTATATAATTGAACTAAAAACACCAAGTGAAAATGTAGGCCCCAAACCATTGCCCATTTTTTTTTGCTTCAAATGGATAATTGTTTGGAGGACAATAGAAATAGGTATTTGTTCTAGCATTTTTGTCATTGTTGATGGCAAAGGAAGTGTTTGAAGAAGTTAAACTAGGATTCCTTGTGGTTGGTCATACACATGAAGATATTGATGGATACCTTGGGCATTTGTCTAAGAAGTTGAAAAAGTAGAACAATTATATTTTGTCAAATTTGATGAAAGCTTTCATGGTGTAGCAAAAGAGACCTTTCATTCTGCAATTGATTCAAGAAATTCCAAATTTTAAAGCCTAGGTGTTTGGTTGTTGAAAGGATCGTCTAAAAACCTTGGTAAAGCATACTAATATGAATATTTTTAGATTTTTTGTGGATTCTTTTGGTTGGCCTATGATGCAGTTTAAAGTTTCACCAACCAATAACATTTGGATTCCCATCGAGGCACCTCCAATCCAATTATGGAAAGCTAATGTTGATGGATCTCCAAAGCTACCTACTAGGGTCCCTAGTCTTGTTCCATATCGCCCAATTTAGGGCCATGATGCAATGAGGTCGGTGGAGAAGGAAAAGTTTATCAATGCTAGACTATCTAAACACATGGAATTTTGGAAATAAGGCATGGAACAAAATGTAACTTATGCGATGAAGATGAATCCGTATGTGGATTACTAGACGGATATTTTATTTCATTTATAAAAAAAATTACCTATTCAAAGGTCCATTCTTTTAGAAGGCTTTTGGCCTTGCAGCAATTGGAAGTTGAATTATGCAAGAATTGAGTTGCCATCCACAACGTCAATTGTTGATTTAGAAGACCTGGTCATTTGTCTTTATTGTGGGCCCAAAAACTTGAAGCCTACTCCTGCATACGCCCTATTTAGAGATCTCAATAATGGAGATTTTGTTCTCATGAGGCTTCATGATCCTCTTCTTGTCTTTGTTTGGTTGGGAAGAACACATAGTGATGTTATCAAGGATGATCAAAATGAATTCTTCAAAATGGTGAAGGTGCAATGGTGGGTGTCAATGAAGAAAGAGTCAAATTCAGATGAACGACATTTGTATGAAGATTGTTGGAAGGGCAAGTGGAAATGTAATTTGGCAAATCCAGAATAGTGGGTCAAGATTGCAACTATTTTTTAATCTTTTCCTTCATGGAAAAATACAACAAACAAAAGTCAAATGACTATTCCTGACAATTGTTCTTCTCAATCAAAAGTGAATCTTGAAGCTGCTAATGCATCCAATAATTTGTAAAGTATACATTGATGACCTCGATAAAATATTTGTTTTTTCTTTTTGTGTTTTTTTTTCATTTAGATCATGATTACAATTTTGTTCTTATGTTTATTATTATTATTATTATTATTATTATTGTGTTATTTCATGAATTTAGTTATACATCAAATTATTCATAATTTTTTTTGAGTATCCATAATTAGTAACAATCTATTGATTTTTATTCATTGCTAGCATTAGTGTCTTTTAATGTGTGAATTTTTCAATAATTGTGTTTGTAGGTGAAATTAAAAATTTGATTTCTAATTCTTCATTTTTCAAACCAATATTCTACTTTGTTGCACCTAGTGGCCATAAGGACAAATAATATATAGAATTTTAATCTACTAAAAAATGTTTCCCTATGAGCACCATTTTTGGATTGGTAGATAGGCATGGTAGATAGGCATGGATTTGTGGATAGGCATGGTGCCTTTTTCTAAAACTCAATGTATTGAGTTTCTTTTTTTGATTATTGGCTATATTATCAATACATTTTTATTATTTTTATTTGATGTATCATCTAATAGTGGAATAATATGTTGTTGTCTTTTTGTATTTGACGAAATGTATTTGTTCATTATAGATAATTTCATGTACATTGTTTTTCATAGTCATGATTAGTGATCTTTATTGTTGCACTTGAACCTTAATCCCTAATGGCCACCATGCATTTGTTTTTTTTTGTTTCATGGATTAATTCCAAATTTATTATGAGTTTTTTTTATTTTTGGGTTTTTTTGTGTTAAATGTGGCATATTTTAAAGCAATGTTTTGATCATAAAAAATTATGTGTGTCATTAATGTGGTATTAAGGAATTTTTTTATTGCAAAAATTTGTGTGTATATTCTTAGATACTAACTATTGAAATTTTTTTTTTGGACTTTAAGCTTAATCCTTGCTAGCCACTAGGCATCTATTTTTTCTTTCATGGCATAGAGTTGCCAAATATAATAATTGATTTTATCATAATATGAGCAACAACTTTAGATTCATAGACATTATTGTGATTGATGAATTGGCACATGTTGTGCCTAGTTTTTTTAATTTAGTAAATAGATTTTTTGTTTTTCATGAATAGGAGCAAATTTGACTTCCAACCTTGATAATGAATAACCTATAATTTTCACTTGGTGGGCACTAGGCAAAATAATCTTTTCATCATATTAATATATTCATTTTGAAACTAGCATATTATATTTGTTATTCACTTTGTGTCCCTTGAAAAATGATTGAAAATGTTGTAGAAAAAGATTAGTATGAATTCTTTTGAGACGAGTTCAATGCATACATGGTTGCAATATTGTTGTTTTTAATTGAATGTAAAGTTACATTTCTTAAATTTGATGGCCACCGAGCAGACTTCATACCATCCCCCTAGTTGGGTAAAGTTGTAAATTAACAATCTAGTTTTAAATTAATTAAATATGTGTTTTGTGAGAAACATATAAAATAATGAAAATGATATAATACATTTGAAATGGACACATATGGTTTTTTTATACAACAAGTACATCCCAAAATTTATAGCATGGTGAAAGGCTTAAAGGGTCTATCCGTTTAATATGGCTGGGGTTTCAATAAAAAGAAAAAGGGCTCCACATTGATTTTTTTAGGGCTACTTTTTGCAAATAACATTTGCATCATGGAACAATTTTAAGTGTTTAAAAAACTGAATAGTCAAAGATAAAATAATTCATGTCATGGTGATGATTTTCCACATACATACATAATTATGCATCAGTATTTTCATTTACAAAAATAAAATTAGAAAATGTCAAAATGAATTTCTACATGGATTATTAAACAATATTATTTCTTGAACATGTGAATTACACTTGGAGCTAAAAATTTTAAGCTTAGTAAATATAAAAAACTAACTAAATGGTTTTTTAAAAAGTTTTTTCCCTTGTAGTTTTTTTGTTTAGAATTTCAAGATTTTGAAATTTTCATATGATTTAGTTTTTAATCAATTTCACCCAATAAGTATGTACTTTGCATAGAAGAAAATGTGATTTTTTTGTGCAATAAGTTTGACACCAATTGCATGATTTTATGCATTTGGGTGAAAGCATAATCAAATAAATACATTTCATGATCCTTGTCAAGAGAAATATAACATAGCCATAAATTAAACCTTAACATATTAAATTTTAAAATATTATATATTTGGGTAAAAACGAGCTAGTAGGAGTGAATAGCAACCTCTTGAATCACTATGACTAGTCCTAAAAAGATGATGTGGCAACACACAATTGGATGAAATGTCTTGAGGTAGTGTTAAACAACGGTGCTTAAACAATGTTTTTACACTAATTCACTATGCTAAAAAACAGTGGTTATGGGCTTAAAAATGTGTTGAAAGGTATTTTATATTTATTGGATTACTTTCAAATTTTATTAGATGCTAAATTAACATATTAGAAAGGGCTTCACATAAATACACCATATACTTTCAACATTAATTTAGTGTGTGAGAATTATGAACATTAAAACCAAGGACTAGTTACATCAAAATTAGCTCCTATTAGCTTGGTTTTACCCATTTCAATGATCAAATATGAACATATTCTTTGAATTTGTGTCAATGATATTAAAAAATCACATGTTTAAAGTAAATTTAAGTAGATTTATAAAAATGCTAATTTATTTATTTTATTTTTTGCAAGTTGTGTGAAGAAAACAAATAGGCTTCAAGTAGATAAAACATTGGATTTTTTTACTTTCTTGGTTCATGCCCATCTAAAATCTATTTATGCACTTTCAACTTCCAATATAAAATTAATAATATATCCATATTGTAATATAATTTAAATATTTTTGAACACAATTCCATCAATCAATTTCAAAAATACTTAACCTATTTTTAATACATTAAATTTTTTCAAGCTTTATATACAACACACTATGAACTCAATATTTAACACCATGATGGTTTCATAATGATTGAAAAGGTTTTGACTTTAAATTTTTTCATTTATATGTGAAAATATGATCACAAATTCATAGACTATTTCTTGTGTATACTTGATTGTGCTCTAAAGAATTCTTTATGATTACCTTTATATAAATTGCAATTGGGACATTTGATTTAATTAATTTAAAAGATTCAAAATGATAATTACATCATATCCAAAATATTTTTATTTTTTTAATGAATTTAACATGCCATCATTTTATCTATTGGTGTACCTTTCAAGGCCCCAATGATTAAAGCCCTCCCCCATCCAAGAGGTGTTGGTTCCCACATCCCATTGAAACTATGGATTTCATCCATTGAACAATTTCAAACCCAAACAAAAAAATTTAATATGTGCATTGACAACATTTTGGAACTCAAAGTTCATTGGTTCTTAACAACATGCTTTTACCCAAAATTATTTTTAAATTTTCTTTAAATATTTTTAAAAACTTTAATACTAATATGTTAAGGTTTGTATTGACCCTTTGCCACAAATATGTCAATTTCAAAATTTTGAAAACTTAAACTATCATTTGAAAAGTATTATTAAATATTAAATGATGATTACAACTATTTTGTGAATGCCTCCATAAATTAACATGAAATAAATTTGCTTAAGTTAACTTGGTGAATTTACATTAAACTTAAGTAGTTTTATGTTAGACCAAGTTATCCTAAGTAAGCCTAGGTTATCTTAGGTTATTTTGGGTTAACCTAAGGAACCTTAGGTTATAGTATATTCTAGGTTAACCTAGTCAATATTATTTAAATAATATGTGTTTCAAACCTTTAATGATACATTATGAATTGAGTTTATCAAACATACCTTTCTTTAACATTATTCTAAATGGAGTAGAATTACATTCACAAAAAAAGAAATAATGTTATATAACACATTTAATATTCATGAAAATGCAACCTTACCTTTGTTTATACCAAAATATAAGTTCTTTGTTTGAGGAGATTTTTCAAATTATGTAGTTTTAATGATCAAAAGCACATTTAAACACTAAAAAATGACTATAATGGATAATTAAAATTAAAAATATATTCAAATTTTTAATGATACCATGCCCTTGTAATCATTAATATATGGTCATCCAAAAAATTTCAAAATTAATGGTTTGGTTTTACATAAAATAAAGGACATTCAAAATTTTAACACCCTCACTCCTCACTATATACACTTTATGACCAATGAAACATATCAAAATTGCACAAAATTCATTTTGATGAAAATTCATAAATATACAAACATTTTGAAAGTGATTTCATTAAATTATAATCCTTACAACTCATGTAATCATTTTCAAAGTCATGGGGGTGTAAGATTTTATGCATGTACATGTAGTCCTTGGCTCCTTTTATTGTGAACACACCTATCTATTGTTTTTAGATTCTTTCATTTAATGCTTCATTTTGGCCTTCCAACCTCTCTACCTTGGCCTTTGCAATTCTCAACTACTTATCTATCATGCCCAACAACAGTTCTAGGTTCTTCTGGTTCTCCTTATCAAGTTAAAGGTTTTATTGTATTAAAGTGGGCCACTTTGATTTCAAAGAGTCCAATGTGATATCAATTTTTGTAAGTCAATTGTGTAATTTTGATAAGTCATTCTCGTAGTTCAAATTTTTCCTTTCCAACTCCTGCACTTTTCAAACTACATTCCTTTCAAAATTTGCATTTCTATCTATAAGCGTTAAATGGTTACGGTTCAATCATGCTAGTTGGCAGTTTGTAGTTGGTGTAACTAGCTTTTTAGATCGACCACCTCTTGGAGACTCTTTTGTCACCCTCCCCTATTGCCTCCTTTTCAATTGAAATTAATTGGAAAACCTTTGAAATGTTGTTCATTGTTTGAGCAAAATTATTGGAACAAAGGAAGTAATCTTCCAAAGATTTCAAGGAAGCAATAACAAAAGGAGCCATTCCATGCATTTCATTCTTTGCACTAATAGGGGTAGGAAAAAAACCAAGCCACACCAAAAATGACATTTCATGGGTTAGCAAATTTTGGCAACTTCTACTAAACTACACAAGAAAATACCACTAGAAAACAAACCTAGTCATGTGTCCAATTTTGGTATTTCATCAATTGATATTTCTTCACCTTCTAATTGTTGATGCAATTCATGAGAGAAGTTGGCATGAATTTTGGTACCTTCCACCACTAGGTCAAAATCTTGAGGAAGTTGTGGTATAAAAGCACTACCAAAAATATCTACAAGTTGAATTGAACTTAGACTCCACATTTTACTTTTTTTTGAACTTGATAGTTTTGGTGATCCAACTATAAGAGTTCATTTTCCTAGAGAGGGTATGGGATTTTGCGGCCATAACCTTTGCAAATTCCACGACCACAACACAAAGAGTAGGTTTGGCAACATTTCCATTTCCAGTTGCTAGGAACTTTTCAATTAACTTCTTGTCCCACTAATTTCTTACACTATATGCATCTTGTCATTCAACTCAATCAGCTTGCCCTAAGAAAGTGTTTTAGGAATTTTGGCGCCTACCATAATCTAAGTTTCTTGTGGGGAATGACCACTAGGCTCATCCTCTCCTTCGGATTCTCATATAATGAATGTCAAATCTACTGAAAATCATTTTCGAAATAAGATATCCACCACTTGTGCTACCCCAAATTTGGTGTTGTCTCTACTTTTCCTTCCTTTTGTCAATGTAGAAAGATCCCTTCATTTGGTATACAAATTATTGAAAACAACTACTGCCTAGTTCACATGAATCCTTTGTTTTGCCAAGACCACCAAATGAACAATTTCTTGGCAACATATAATACTACAAGAAAATGTGGATTTTAACATTAGAAGAATTGACCAAAAAGTGCCCCAAATGTCACCATGTTCAACTTGACCAAAATGCCATATATGATTTTGGACAAGTTAATTTAAACCCGGCCATTTTGATTGGGTCTTTTTGGTGGTCTTTTTGGTTGGTTTTTTTGACTTGATTTTTTAACTGCCTTTTTTACTAATCAACAATACATTGATAAAAATTATATATGATTTAATTTTAAATAATAATAATATATATATAACCTATCAATTAATTAATTAAGCTACCCACATTAGTTAATAATTAATGTACAAAATAAAATAATTTACCTACCGATTTTATTTAGCCTAGGCTAAGTGGCCAACCCTAGACCTAGACCTACTTGCCTAAGTGGCTTAAGCTAGCTATTTAAGCCATGTAAAGCCAAAGTAGCCTAGCTGGCCAATGTTGTATGTGGGAGGATTTGAATTCTTCACCTCCACTTTGAAGAGTCAAGTCAAGCCATTGGACTACCTTTTCAAAAGTTGAAAACTTTTATCATCATATTATAATAAATTTGATTGAATTTTTGGTTTTGATGTACATTTTGTAACATTCATCAATGAATTTCAATATTTTTTTATTACTTATCTAAGTAGGAGGTTATACCATGTACCAAATATCTACCTAGATAACATGTAGGTACCTATGCCTAGTAGGTTACTACATGTTATCAACTCAATTATTAAATATCAAATATTAATTAATGATTATTTACTATTAATTAATAGTTATTCAACATAAATGGCTAATTATTGAATTTTTATTATGAAGTATTAAATATTAAGCATTAAATAAAAATATTTACTATTACTTAATAGTTTTTATTTTTAATTATTAGTTAATTGATTATTTAATAATTATTTACTATTAATTAATAATTATCAATTACTATATAATGAATTACTATAAAATACTAAATTAATTAAAAATTCATTTATTAGTAATTATTTAAAAAATTATATTGACTACTATTAATTATTATAAATTACTATCAAGTACTAGCCCCAAAAAAAGATTAATTTGATAATTTGATAATAATAATTAATCAATTAACAGTTATTTGCTGACTTATTAAACATATAAAATATTAATCATAAATTATTGAATATTAAATATCAACTAATTAATGTACTAAGTTTAAGTACCTACATGTGCCTAATGGTAGCATGTAAGTAGCCTATTAAACTTTATAAATATTTATTAGGTGTAATATTCCTAATTAGGGCCTACTAATTATGAACTTAAGTTTGGTATGTACCCTAGGCCAAATAAACTTGTAGGTATAACCAAATTATTATGGTTGATTTGATTAAATGTCCAATCAAAGTGACCAATTTGATTAATTATAAATCATAATGGCCATTTAGTGTGTTCAATTTGACTAAGCCTTTGTCATCTTGATTGACCTTTAATTTTTTTGACTAAATGTTTTGTTTGTCACATGTGTGACATGGTTTAAAATGTCACTTTAGTCAAATGTTCCAATCAAAAGTAACTCATGTCTTTCATGCCCCATGTCTTAATCAAAATCACCATCCCCCTTGGTCAATGTGGACATTTTAGTCAAGTTGAACTCTCTAAAAAGTCACATTTTTTTGTAGTGATAAGTGAGTTTATTGCCCTTGAGCCAAATTATTTGAATCAATGCACATAATATTGTGATGTACATGCCCTTGAGAAGAGAGACCTTCCATCCTTCACAATCCACTAACACTTGTAGTGGAGCAATGTTTTAGTAGATGGCAACTTCCTTCTCCTTTTCCTTTTCCTTTTATGGTTTTGCTAGTAACATAACAATACCAAATTGAGGAAGGCAAAACATATCGACAATTTATTTTTTTGGTGACAAACATCGGAACACCCTACACTATCAATTCAATGATGTCAAGATTGAACCGAGTAATCACATGTAGAAATTTTGTCACCAAGGGTTGAACGAGACTCAATTGGATGTTTAGAAAACTAAAAACACCCACCTACTAAGCCCTCTACACATCTCTACCAACAATCCACCTTTAAAACTTATCCATTTTGGCAAAAATAATCTTGCATTTACTAAAAAAAGTGATAAGCATCTTCTCCCTCTCCCTTTCCTTTTGTTTTACTTTTGATTAACTACCTTCCGGTTATGAATCTAATTTTTTTTGTTATCTTCATTATTTCAACCATGTCTTTTTGCTAATGCTACTTTTCATCTCCAAACACAAATTGGTGAATATTTCGACAAAATAACAAGAGGACGAAAAAAAGAGAGAAATGAATGACCAATGCCCCCTTTTGTAGAGAAATTTAGGTTTTTAGGAGGCATAAACTGAAATGTGACATTTGTTGATGAAATTGTTTCATAGAAATGGATGAACACTTGCCTTTCGTTTTCCCACATCGATTCAAAAAAGTCTTGAATGAAATAACAACCTCATTTAACAATTACACCCCTATGTTTCATGGTAGAATTTGTGTTATGTGATTTTGTAGCAAAATTGCACAAATGGATTCCATGCCAAAATTCCCATTAAATGATTTTGAAGTGGAATTTGTGTTGTTAGATTTTGAATTGAAATTTGCAAGTTGTAATTCCTTACCAAAATCACTCAACCCTTTATTGGTATTCATAATTTAGAACAAATAACTTCAAAATAAATTATTATTTCAAAATTTTAATATAATTAAGGAACTTGATGTAATTATTGTGTATAAAAAAATTTAAGTACAAAAAACTTTTATTTTATTTAATAATTACCTATTTAGAATAAATAACTATTGTAATTAATGTCTAATTACTATAAAATACCTATAATTAATTTATTTTTATAGTAATCATAGTAGTTTCATAATTCATAATTGATCTTAATTATTCATGATTAAAAACTTATAATGTTTATTTAAAAATTTGAGTTAAAATTTTTATGGTTATAGTTAGTTAGGAAACTAGTTTATTATCATATGTAATTGCAAAAATTAATATTACTTATTATATATATAACTTAATTTTTACTAGTATTAAATATTTAGTATAGTTATTCAAAAATAGTTATACAAGCAAAATAATAATGTGGATATTAATAAAATAGTTAACCAAGGCTAAAATAATAACTCAATAAAGGTTATTGTTATTTTTTATTTTTTATTATTTTATTTAATGTTCACTATACCAAATGAAAAAATAATTATATTAATTATAACAAAATAACTAATCTTCATTAGTTATTATATACATTAATAATTATATATTTAGATAAATTATTGAATATTAATTTTTACTGTTTATAATAATAAATAAATTAATTAATATAAATTTTTTTAACAAATTGAATAATCTTTTTTTATTATGTAATAATATTTTGATTAATTGCTTAATATTTAATTAGGCACTTTATTAGTTAATTAGTATTTTCATTAGTTTATTAGTTATATTGTGGTTAGCCACTTATCTTTTCAATTACATAATTTACAAAACTAAAAATATTGTTAAAAGATATGGAATAAGTCTTTTAATGGTTACTAATTTGCATTAAACTCTTTTGTCACAACATAGTTTACATTTAAATTCCAACTCCAAAATCGATCGCATAAATTTTGTCTACATTTTTCATCTTGAAAAGTATATATGGAATGTTTCTTGTTTTACATTTTCATATTAAAAAGCACATTGGGCCATATGGGATGAATAAATAAAAAATATTTAACCCAATTTTTTAAATATATATATAGTTACCCTTTAGCTACCCTACTTCCCTAACTAACCTACCAACCTAAGTACTTACCTATTTACTTATTTTAGTAGATATCTAATTTAGTAGGAGTCTAATTTAAGTAAATAATTGAGTAGGTATTCTTAGTAGAAAATTTTCATTTTGCAACTTGTTTTAGGTGATTAAAAGTGTTGTTTGTAATTATTTTGGAAAAGGTTTTTCTACTAATGGGTAGATCTTTCCTATCTACCTACTTAGTTCAACATACTTACATACATGCCTATTTAAATTGATTTTGGAAAATTTTAATTAATATGCTAGATGTCACATTTTGATTGTGCCATGCGTCACAATTAAAAACTATCCAAACATATAAATTGGACTTTTAAAATTATGTCATAATTATATTTAAAATATTTAAAATAACAAAAAGATGGGACAAATGACAACATATCATTTGTTCTCATTGTCCACGAAAATAGTCGCATTTTAGTTGCAAACGATAATATGTATATTGCCAGTCAAAGGATGGAGGTGTATTTTGTTGACTTTTTCTTTCATCCAAAATTCATTGTCTTATGCAACTTGTTCAAGGCAACTAATGGGATTTTAATCATAAATGTTAATTGTGATAAAAACTAGTTGTAATGACAAGTCATAAATTGCCACTTTTCTTCTAATGAAAACCATTCTTTTAAAAGTTGTAATAAAAAACAAAATGGTTTCAAGTCTTGATTAACTCTTAATCATTTTGACTAAAATGATTGTTCATGGTTATAAAAATGTGGCATTTGCTTAATATATTTTGGTCGAATGATCCCAATTTTACAATTGCCCCATTGTTGTGATTACTTTGAGTTTTTAAAAAGGAGCCTATTAATGAATCAAGTATTTTATTTGAATGACCACAAAATGCATTCTTTCAAGGATTGATGCAAGGAAGTTTTTGATGTTTACTTAAACTAAAGGTTCTAAAGCAATTCATTGGTGTTAATTCATTGCATAGAAACCTATTTATTTCAATGCATAACTACATGAAAGATAATAAGAATCATCACTTGTTTGCATTCTTATCTTCCTAGTTGTAAGATAAATGTTCGAAGAAGTTCAACTAGGGTTTTAGTTGTTGGAGACAACCATGAGGGCATAAATGGAAATTTTGGTTATCCTTTTAAGACATTGAAGGAGAAGGATAATTATGTTTTATTTGACTTGATGAAAACATTCATGATTTTAGAATGTCATCTTTTTGTTCCTCAATTTATCTAAGAAAATAATCAAATTTGAAGACTTTGGTCAAAAGATGCTTAGAAGATGGGCTAGAAATCTTGGTTAGGCATACAAACATGCATTTGTTTTTTTTTTTATGGATTTGGCTAGGTGACATGTTATGCAATAAAAATTGTCCTACTAATGCACTATGGAGTCCTAAGGATTAACCTTTAGTTCAATTGTGACAAGTAGACAACTTAGGTCATCTAAAGTTGCTTATTGCACTTCCAAATCCTATTCCTTTCCACCCTATATGGGGGAATGATTCATCCAAGTCACTTGAAAAGGAAAGATTCATTAATAGTGGGCTTTCTTGGTGCATGGAATTTTGGAAGTTCAAGATGTGCAAGGGTGAAAGCTATGTTAGAAAGCTTGGTCCATATGTGGATTATTTGGAAAACATACTTGAATTGTTGTCAAAACTTTTGCCTATTCAAAGTTCAACACTTTTGGAAGGTTTCTAGCCTTCAAACAATTGAAAATATAAACACATTTGAAATGCCATTCCTACCAAATTTGTTGATGTTATCAACTATCTTTAATCAACTATCATTAAAGATAGTTGCTTACATTTTCTTTCAAAACTTGAATTTTAGGCCTTAGAGATTTCATTTTTGTGAAGTTTACAAATCAAGAATTATATATTGTGTGGTTAGGAAGGGCAAAAAATGAGGTTGTGAAGGATCCTTTTTTTGATGGGTTCATACTCAATCGTGAATGCTGGTGAAAAAACGAACAAAAAATGATAGAAAAAAGTATTGGGATTGTTGGGTGAACAAATGTGAATGCAATTTGGTAAATCCAAAACAATGGGTTAACATGTCATCCATGGTATTCTCATTTTCTACTAGAAGTAATGTCACAATCAATAACATTACAATGATTAGTGCTATTCATGCAACCAAGGCCAAACAAAACCTTGATGCAACTAATGAGACTATAAGTATGTAATTATTATTTTGAGTTTTACTCATTTATTTTTAAAATGCAATTTGATGTTTGTTTTTGTCCAAAAAAAAGTATTGTTGTCATTGATATTTGTTTATGCTTATTTTTCTTATGTTGATTATGTCATATTAATATGGACCTATGTAATGTGGTACAATAGTAAAACTTGCATAATGCAATTTTCATAAATTTAGTTTATCTAGTATATAATGATTTTTGTGCCCACTAGCCTTTTTAGTCCTTTTATTGTACTAAATTCAAATTGTGTTATCTTTTAATGTTTTGATAAATTGAATTTTTTATAAGTTGTATTTAGTGGCCACCAAGTATTTGAGAATCCATTGCATTACATGACATGTTCAAAAATTGTTTTGATTTTAAAATAACAAATTTTCTATCATTAGGTGTATACTTGGTGTTTTTTTGTAAAGGAATATCTATGTTAGACAAAAAAATTATATTGATGAAATTTTTGTAAAAACATTTCATTCCATTTTTTATTATATTGTGTTTGGCATAAACATATGCACTTCAAACAAAAAAAATCCTTAAGATATTTTAATAGTGAAAGACACATTTTGACCTTGTGTTTGGATGGAAAATGTTTATTGATTACAGTAATAGATGCAATTGCCATTTCAACTTGATGCCACATTTTGTCCTTTACTATTAATGTTTTTTGCAACTCGTTTAAAAAGACTATTGAGATTTTAAGTTACATGTGGCATTTATAACAAGAAACCAATGGTAATTATGCAAATTCCTTGTAGTGGTTAGCAACATTGATGATAATTAAGGATAGGAGAACATGAAAACATCGGAAATGGGTTGATGAAAACATAATACACATATGAAGGACAATGAGGATGGCAAACACAGTCACGAAAGACAACAAGGATGACGAGAATTTTAGAACAATAGCAAGAGCACCAACTTCTAGAATAGATGAGTCATTTGAAAACTCATTTGGGTTGAAGAAATGGGCATAAAATACATTTGTGTGCATGTGCATGTATATTAAATATACAATGCTTCAAAGAAGGCTAAAGTAGATGCAAAAAGTAGGTGTTGTAGTGCATACATTGGATACTCGATTAATATACAAAAAAAATTCATTTTATTAAAAGGATATTTTTTTGGCACAAGTTCATTCTCAACTATTGTTTTTACTAATTAAAAAATTTGAATGGATATAATTATGGTTTGAAAGAGTACTTTTATGGTAATATATTTGATGTTAGTTTTCCTGAACTTCTAAAAAGTAAACATGAAATACTTGAAATTGCTTTGTAATTTTCAGAAGGATTATGTGTTGTATTTATGCATACTAATGTAATATTTCATCATCTCAACATTTTGAAAAACGAATTCACTGTGAAAAAATAATACCATGTGAATATGTAGATATGGACATCATAATGCATAATATGCATGAAATAAGAAAATTAGGTTCTGAATGTTGAACATTAATGGCAGGCATTTCACAAAAATCAAACCCACCAAAGAATATTTTGTTGGCTCTTTCTAATGAGAACCTTTTAGTTTATTGAGATTATTTACATGCAACTACCTCCTAGTTTGGACTGATGTTGTTGGGTTCAAGTGTTTGGCTGATTCTAATTTTTGGTTCTTGGGCCATTTGCTTCATATATAGACCCTTGGGGCTAAATTTTGGAAGGAAGAAACCCCCCAAAATTGGAACTAGGCTCAAAATTATGATTGGAAGCAAATTCTAGTTTTAATCAAAACCAGCCCCAAAACCCACTTTACACAAGTTCAAGTTCATTTCCTACAAAATTTTGAAACTTGAATGTTTAAAACATATTTATTTAATATTTTTCCCCATTTGGGTTAAACATGTTGCTAGATTGAGAAAAAAATATGGGTACATATTTTTTTAAATAATAAAATTTGGAGGGTAGCATAGAGGGGATGGCATTAGGAATGTAGGTGTTACTTTTGGAACATGTCTCAACAAACCTATTGATATCAATCACCTATATAAAACATAGTTGATGTAGGTGATCACTTTTTATTGCTTCTCCAATAACTAGAAAAAGATTCAGTTTTTGAGCATTGGTAGAAGGGTACTAATCTAAGAGTTTTTTTTTGAAAAAACCAGAACCTAGTTTTTTGCAATGTGAAGAACTAAGTCTGGAACTGAACTGGAGGTGCTTTTGAAAAGTAAGAACGAGAAAACACTGCTTTGGACAGAGCCAGATGTTTTGCAGGGGCCACCGATGATAAAATGGCAACATGATATTTGACCCAAACCATATGGTGAATCCTGTACCTAAATATCTCGCAGTGGGATATCCAACCCTAGGATCTTCTTGTTATCACAAAGCACTTGGAGAAATTTCATAGAGAACAGTGGAGATCACTGTTCACATACATCTGTGAATATCCCTCTTATTTCTTAGGAGGGATATTACGCATATTCCTCAAGTACGGGTTCTGGGATATCCTTCACAGAATTTCGCCCATTTTAAAATGCAGGCGAAGCCCCCAAGGGTTGGATCTTTTCACTATATAACATCTCTTACGTAAATCCAGATCATTGGGCCGATTTAAAGTCGGACAATGCATGCATTTAATGTGCCGATTGTTCTTTATTACTGCCAGTTCTGAATTGTTGGTACCTAGTTTGGTGTAGGGACTTGGGGAAGTAAGTAAATGCCACTTTCTATTTCAGGAGAGTGTCTTCCCTATTCATGTTATGGATTGTATATTAAATCGGGAAACGACAGTGGCCCGCAGAATTAATAAGATCAGAGCCCCATGTGAGTTTCTTTATGCTACTACACTTTTAGGCATTTGTGCAACTACTTGATATTTTGAGTCATGACTTGTAATTCAAGGATAAACCAGCACCTACACGGGCATCTTCACGTTCTAGTACCAGAGTAGGTATTGGTTCATAGTCAAGGCCCAAGGGCCACTCTACCCAAGAACATCAATAATTGTAATATATATCCATTTCTTCGCCATATAACAACTATTTTTTCAGCTTGACAGTTGGTAGCAGTGTTTATTTTAGAAATTTTTATTTATAGCCAAACTGGCGATCATCTATATCACAGTACACAGTAACATACTACCTTCTCACCAAAGTCCTGAGTCCTGTTCCATGAGACCTGTGAACAACTCGATGGCGCATGTGTCCAGTTCCAGCTAATATTTTACAGCTATCTGGATCCTGTTTGTGGCATATAAAGCTTGGGAAATGTGTAGGGTTAACTTATTGGGAAATTCATTACAGCTACACCGAAACGGATACACTAAATAAAGGATCTTAAATTTAAAATTATGCCTTGGAACTAAATAAGTTTTGTGGTGGGTAACAGTATCTTTATGTCAGGATGACATAAAGTCTACGTTGAAAATGGGTTGGCGACATTGGGTTGTTGTACCCGATCAGAAGAAGCACGCTACTAGTTTATGGTTATTGGCATTGAACATTAACCCCGTGTTTACGCCTCCTTTGTCGGGGAATCGAGAGTGGATTCAGTGGTTTTATTTTATTTCCCAATTTTGTAATGTGGCATGTCAGAGTTGCAATCATCCTTAAGTCAGTTCAGCGACATTTGGCTAAATACAAAATATGACATTTAAGCATCCTTCTAGACTTTGGCTCCCTATTGGAACCTAATGTAGAATCTTTCGATTTTTTATTTAAAATATTTTGACAGTTGGTTAGCAGAAATCTCAAAAAACATTATTTAAAAAAATTATACAAATTCGCCATATGGAAAAAATAAACACCAAGTGACTGGATCTAAAGGCTGAGGTGCATTTCATTGTTTAGTACCTTTATTTCCAAGGAAAAGATTCAAAATATTGTAAACATTTATTCTTTAAAACTCATCACCTCAAATGCTCAATAGGCATTTTTAATAGCCACTTAATGTTCAATTGAATGATCGAGTGATGCAATTGCACTAATGGTTGTTATATGTATATATTCCATATACTAAGAAAGGTGTTTGTTTTGTTTTGTTTGTGAGCATGCCGCCTCACTGCACTCTTGGTGCTGTTGGAAAGCCCTGGACCAAATGGTGTGCAGAGTTGCAATTTCAGACCAACAAAGCAAAAATTGTTGAATTTATAATTATTTATTTATTTGATTAATTCAAAGTAACTGAAATGGCTTTTTCAACAAACCAGTGCCTCTTCATCATATTGACTCCATGTTTGCCATTCCCCATCCCAAATCTTAATCCCTAGGACCAATGTCACCAGTTCACACTTGGGCTAATAAAACCTTTTCACCATTATTTTCTTCTGGAAAGTTGTCATGGCTCCTAGAGCCATGAAAAGGTTTTCTAGCATCTTTATCCCTTAGTGCCTTAAGATGATTGCTCTTGGGCTGATGGCACAAGGATTCACTAGTTTAATGTGAAAACAACATTTAACAACATTCGATGCAACATGCACTTATCTAAATTTCATAGCAAATGTTAACCATATCCTATTGAGACTAGAACACATAAATCAATCATGAGATGTTTTTAAACATCAAAAGTTAGACAAATCTTAAGTCTTCAGTTCACATTTCCTTTCCAAATAATTGAAAAAAAATACTGAAAACGATGGTGATTAATAAATTAATTAAATTGGTGAAGCCCCTATTATACTATGCATTTGTTACTCATTGATGGCAATGTGAATTATTTAGTGTGAAAAATAAAATAAAATAGCCTTTTGGAAGTATGTTGGCATTTGTGGTCAAGGTCATTAATTTGGTTAACAACACCAAACAATCGGAATCTTGTGAAGTTGATGACTAAAATGCATTTTGTCAAATTGCAACAAAATATTTTAAAAAGTTCAAACGTGACAAGATAAAGATAGTAGTCACAAGTGAGCCACACACATGAAAATATTGATGTTTCAATGGTTTTACAAATGTAAAATGCAATTTGTCAATTCATAAGGATTCAAGGTGATTTTACATAATAGGTAATGCAAATTACTTTAAGTAAGATAAAAGAACACATAGATAGGGAGAAGGGAAGGGTGAAGGTGTGATAGCTTCAATATTGTTATCTATGATTCATGACAATCTATAAAAAAAAAGTTGAGCTCTAAGGTAGGTACAATGCACATGAAACTTGATGTTTGATTGGGTTTTCATGCTTTTCAAGGTTATTGTTTTCTATGCACTATATCAAAAGGCACTGTAAGGTTTGCTGAACCTTCCCCTTAGTTTAAGGTCTCAAAATTTGCACATAATTATTAGCAGCGTTTTTCTGTGTGGCGAATTTTCGCCACTTGGCAACAAAAAAGAAGGCCTGGCGAATCCAGTAAAAGAAATTTTGAGAATTTTTTCAAAAATTTGCCATATTTTGACAAAAAAAGGGATAGAAGTAGCCAGATTGATAGTGTGTTCCTTTAGGTCGCCAGAACTAGGTAGGATTCAAACAAAACTTTACTTGTCCGCCAGGACAGTTGCCATTTACTGCTAATTAATGCTGAGGATCCTAGCTAATGCACGTACTTAAGGAATTTGACAAACCCTAATTGTTATTGATTGTTTTACTTAGTTGTATTCATAAATATTTAATTTTGTTATAACAAGTAACATCTAGCATGGTGTATAAGTAGAAGGAAAAAACTTATATAATCTTACATTACTCCAATGTACAACTTGTTTCACATTAAAATATAACATTTGTAGATATGTAATTTCAACTCAGGTGAAAAAAATTAATAAATATGAAAAATCTCACAAAAAATGCAATGGTTTCACATCATTACATGGAAAAGTCTTGACATTTAAAAAAAATTAATCCAAAAGGAAAATGAACTTAAAATAATAAATTATACACTTGTAATGATTTATTATTCATTTCCAAAATTCATTTTCTTATGGTAAACTAAATTTACATGATAATTCATCATTTATGTTTGTAAATACAACATGTTGTATCAAAGGATCAAACCAAGGGTAAATCTTCTTATTATTTTGGGATATGTGAATATGAAATCATGTCCAAATAAATGAATATTTTCTTAAGTTATTGTGTTATATGTATATATTCTTTTGCATCATGTTACAATGTTTGCAACAAAATTCAATATTCAAGTAATACATAGAATATTTAAATATATTATGTTTTCCCATTTATGTTCCAAAAGATTCCAATTAGGGGTTTTGAAAATTCACAAAAATCTCCCATTATAAACATTTTCACATTAGTTTTTTTATCATGTCCATTTTCCTTTGGTACATATTTAGTATTTTCTACACATAATATGTGTGTTTAATTGTGGGTAATTTAGAAAATATAATTATTATTTTGTCACATTTCTATTTTTTAAAATGTTAAATTAACCTTAATAAAGCTGAATTTTAATGATAAGAAGACAACCATTGATGGAAAGGAAAATCGCAAAGTCTTCTACATGTCACTATTGAGATCTTTTTATTGCATTTTTTAAGATTAGGCAACAAATAATTATACATTGAGAAAAAAACAAGCAAAATTATGTTGTTTAACCTACATTTGAAAGGACAATTACCAAAATATAAGGATCATTATTGAAAAATTTGATTAATTATATTTTATTTTGAAAAATCTAAAATATTAAACCAATTTTGAATGAAACCCATCACTATATAAAAAAACTAGTTGATCTTTAATCTTGGAATAAAATGCAAACCTAAGGTGTGCTTTTTAAAAAACAAAAAATTGAGAGTTTTAAAACATGACAAGGACATGTTGACATTTGTGAATTCAAAGTGAAGCCATATACAAATAAAAGAAGAACAATTAGTGCAAGTTGAAGCTTAAATTATGCATGGATGAACAGTGGATAATTCATTTTCCACAAAATTCACCATGTTTAGACTTGGGAGGAGATGTCATTCTTTTCCTTTTAATATATTGTATAATTAGTAATGAGGATTGAATTGAAATGACAAAAATTCATAAGATTCTAAAATGAAAATGTCACTTTTTTTTTTTTTTTTTT